>Ga0209482_1000043_pt1 | contig 101321 bp, 85 predicted proteins | sample CoawatmetaG10DNA_FD_187512 | JGI IMG/M metagenome (GOLD analysis project Ga0209482, IMG submission 187512) | Marine microbial communities from the West Antarctic Peninsula - Coastal water metaG104-DNA (SPAdes) (version 2) | ecosystem: Environmental > Aquatic > Marine > Coastal ...
GTCTTTATTATCTAAACTAAGCCCAATAGTCGACGCTAGCGAAAGATATCACCGCTTTATCTCATATTAAGTGCGTTTAATCTCAAACATACAGCACCACCATCCAGACTGTTTTAATCTTGGGGACGTATAAAATGCTGTCGGAATTTTTTTAGAGTGGCGACTATAAAATAAAGTAACGTCATGTTCGCGGCAGCAGTTAAAATAAAATTTAAAATCGGTACTTAATTTCAGGGGATTTAAAATGATATTCAGAAAGAGTCTACTCTCATCAAGCGTTGCATTAGCGCTGATTGGCACAGCAGTTCCGGCGTTCGCTCAGGACGAGGGTGTGATAGAAGAAATTATTGTCACAGGCGGCATTAGGGGTAGCTTGAAAGCCTCTATGGATATCAAACGTGATTCACAAGGCGTCGTTGATGCCATTTCTGCCGAAGATATGGGTAAGTTCCCAGATCAAAACTTAGCAGAGTCCCTGCAGCGTATTACCGGTGTTTCTATTAGTAGGTCGCGTGGTGAGGGAAGTCAGGTAACAGTGCGAGGCTTTGGCCCTGACTATAACCTAGTCACCTTTAATGGCCGACAGATGCCAACCCACAGTGACACCAGTCGCTCGTTTGATTTTGGTGACTTAGCCTCTGAGGGCATTGCAGGTGTTCAGGTTTACAAAACTGGTAGAGCAGACATACCTACAGGTGGTATTGGATCTTCAATCAATATTTCTACTACGAAGCCTCTGGATGATCCCGGTCAGAAAATGAGTGGTACTATCAAGATGGTGGCGGACACCTCAACTCGAGAGGGTGATGAAATCACTCCAGAGTTCTCAGGTATCTACTCTAATACTTTTGCAGACGACACCATTGGTATCGCGATTACCGCTGTGTCTCAGACTCGTCATAATGGCGTCAATGCTGTTGAGACCCAGGGCTGGTTTACTAGTGCAGGTGATATATCGGGTGCAAATGGTATTCCCAATGATGAAAATCAGGTTAACCGTCCGCAAAGCGCAGATGAATTCTACTCGATCCCTCAGCAGGTTGCCTATGCTATCAATGAGTATGAGTCGGTTCGAAAAAATGGGCAGCTAGTGTTGCAATGGGCGCCAAGTGATGCGGTCACCGCTACGGTAGATTTTGTTCGTTCTGAGCTTGATTTAGAACACCGAATGAGCGATATGTCTGCTTGGTTCAGTAATGGCGCAGCGCCGGGGCAATCCTCGACGTGGACGGATGGACCTCAGGCTTCACCATTAGTCTATCAAGAGGATGTGAACAACGCCGATTTTGCAATGGGCATGCATCGCGATGGACGAAAGAGTGAGAATAGCTCGGTCGGTTTTAATCTTGAGTGGCAAGCCTCGGACGCCTTAGTATTATCGCTCGATCACCATGATTCAAGTGCAGAGTATGGCGCAAACAGCCCCTATGGCACGAGTTCTTTGGTGACCATTGCCAGTTTCAACAAGGTTGGACAAACTGTTTACTACGGTCAAGAAATGCCCGTCTTAGAGCTAGATATGAATTCCGGCGGTGAAGCTAATCGGCCTCTGTACAAGAACGACATCGTAGTGACGGGAAGCGTTTTTACTAACAGTGCTGCAAAAATGGATATTGAGCAGTCTAAGTTTAGCGGTACTTTTGATTGGACTGACGAATCTAGTATTGACTTTGGTGTGCAGTTGACTGAAGTATCCAACCGAGCTGTCAGCAAGACTGTCCAGTTAGATAATTGGGGTGGTCTGACACTGCCCGGTGAGTTGAGTGATGTTGTGGTTCGTTCATCCATTGATGGCCAGTTTGATCAATTGGGCGGAAGTAATGATCCGCGTCAGCAGACAGAATACTTTACAGCCGATTTAGCAGATGCAATAGCCGTTGCTGAAGCACGTTATGCCACGCTCGGTATTCCATATGCCCAGCTAGGTGATTGTGGTACTGGATACTGCGCATCTACCGATTGGAATGTAGACAAAAGAACGACAGAAGAGACAACGGCAGCCTATATTCAATGGAGGCTTTCGACCGAGTATGAAAGTATGCCGGTCAATATGAAGCTAGGCATTCGTCACGAATCAACCGATGTTACTTCTGCTGCCTTAGCACCCACCTACAGTGACGTGTATTGGGTTGGCGGCAATGAATTTACGCTTGTTGAAGCATTAGATGCAGATGGCAATTCCATTCAGGCGTTTGATGATTATACCGGCGACTATGATGTCGTATTGCCTAACTTAGATTTTGACATTGAGGTTATGCAGGATGTCATCCTCCGGGCTTCTTGGAGTAAAACAATTACTCGACCTAGCTTTTCAGATATTCAGGGTGGCGTAACGGTTAGCGGTATCTCCTTTAAAAATAACGGTGGGTTTGCAGCTGGTGGTAATCCTGGTCTAGAGCCCATTGAGTCAACTAACTTTGATCTGTCAGCTGAGTGGTATTACGATGAGTACAGCTACGTGTCGGTCGGATATTTCGATAAAGATGTTAAAAACTTTATTGGATCTTCAGTACTTCCCGCCGAGCCACTGTTTAACTTAAACTGGCCCTTAGGTGGCGTGCTGTATGATCAGGCAGTTGCAGAGAGTGGTATTGATCCATTACAGTATTCTGAAGTTGGCGCCTACATTTTACAAAACTATGGGGGCAACGCGGCCATTTCAGAAGTCGGTGGCCAGCCAGCCATATTTGGCGTCGATGGTGATCCAATTCTGACCTTCCAAGTGACTGCGCCGGCTAACCAAAGAGATGCTAAGGTTGATGGCATTGAGATTAACCTCCAGCATAATTTTGGTGATAGTGGTTTCGGTATGATTGCCAACGCTACCTTTGTAAATGCTGATGTCGCCTATGACAATATGCAGATCGATTCTCAGTTTGTCCTTAATGGCTTGAGTGACTCAGCTAACCTTGTCGGCTTCTATGATAAGGACGGCCTTCAGGTACGATTAGCTTACAACTGGCGTGATGATTACTTGGCGGGCGTAGGGCAGGGAGCAGGTACCTATACTAACCCGACGAATGTTGAGGCCTTTGGTCAGTTGGATATTAGCGCAAGCTATGAGTATAGCGATAATTTATCCTTTTTCTTTGCAGGTATTAACGTGCTTGAAGAAACCTATAATGTATATGGTCGAGATAAGTTGCAAGTATTGCAGGCTGGTCAAACCGGTGCACGGTATGATCTGGGTGTAAGATATACCTTTAAGTAAGCTTTAAAACCTTATAGGTATAGCAGATTGTAAAAGTGGCCGCTTAAATTTTTGAGCGGCTTCTTTTTTTGTGGTATGTAAAGTAATAATATTAATTGAGTTGAGGCTCAGTGATTTAAGCTATTGATGCCAGCGTTTTGAGCGGCTATTCTAGGTTGATTACACGGCGTAGGTACTAGGTATTGGAAGAGCAAAAAATTACTCGTTTAGTCATTGTTGGTGGCGGCACCGCAGGGTGGCTTGCGGCCGGCATTATTGCTGCCGAACATTTTGTTGATACTAAAACAAAGACCAATAAGCGTAGCTTTGAGCTGACCCTCATCGAGTCCCCCGATATTGCAACCATAGGCGTGGGTGAAGGCACATGGCCCTCTATGCGTTCGACATTACAGAAAATGGGGATCTCTGAGACTGATTTTATTCGCGAATGTGATGCTAGTTTTAAACAAGGGACTCTCTTTAGAGGTTGGAAAACGGGTCACGACGATGCCTACACGCACCCTTTTACAATTCCCCATGCATATGCTGAGACTAACCTAGCCCCGCAATGGCAGAGCTTTCGAGATAAGGTTGATTTTGCAGAGGCGGTGTCATCACAAAACACTTTGATGTTTAAGGGCTTGGCGCCAAAGCAAATAACGACACCAGAGTTTGCCTTCAATGTTAACTATGGTTACCACCTAGATGCAGGTAAGTTCGCTGAGTTCTTACGTCGGCACTGCGTCGAAAAGCTTGGGGTTAAACACCTTAAGGCTAATGTTACTGGGGTTATTTCAGCTGAAAATGGTGATATAGCCTCAGTCACTACAGATGTTTGTGGCGATATTCAGGCAGATCTATTTATTGACTGCAGTGGTTCGCGAGCGTTGCTATTAGACGAGCATTATGGCGTTGCAATATCCTCTAAAAGCGACGTCTTATTTAATGACACGGCACTGGCAGCGCAGATTCCTTACACAAAAGAGAGCGATGCGATTGAATCGAGTACGCTGTCAACGGCCCAAACTGCGGGTTGGATTTGGGATATTGGTTTACCGTCAAGACGTGGCATTGGGCACGTGTACTCTAGCCGCCATAATTCTGAGGGGCGTGCGACTGAGGAATTACTAGCCTATATAGCCTCAACGGTGAGTCAACAGGCAGCCGAGGCCGCCACTATTCGTAGACTGGATTTTATGCCTGGCCACAGAACTAAGTTTTGGCACAAAAACTGTGTTGCCATAGGTATGTCGGCAGGGTTTATTGAGCCCTTGGAGGCCTCAGCGCTTGTATTAGTTGAGCTTTCAGCGGCAATGATAGCCGATCAGCTACCGGCGAATCGGCACATAATGGATATTGTGGCTAAGCGGTTTAATGAAAAGTTTTTGTACCGATGGGACCGCATTATTGATTTCCTAAAACTGCACTATGTTTTGAGTGAGCGACGAGACACCGCTTACTGGCGAGATAATTGTGATCGGGGTACGATTCCCGAGAGCTTGTCTGAAAGACTCGAAGTTTGGCGGCATCAGTGCCCTTGGCACAGGGATGCTGTCCATGTAGATGAAATGTTTCCTTCAGCCAGTTTTCAATATGTGCTCTATGGCATGGGTTTCGTTACTCAGCAGAGCACTTTAGGGTCTCGCACCGATCGAGAGGCTGCCAATATAGGCATGCAATTATTCCAAGAGAACGCGGACAAAACTCAGCGGTTGGTTGGTATGTTACCGAGCAACCGAGAACTGATTGATAAAATTAGGACTTACGGGTTTCAAAAAATATAAACTAGTGGTTTTTTAATTGTAGATACCAAATATTGTGGGAGAAAAAATGAGTAACTCCGTCATACTCAACAATACTATTCATAAAGATTTAAAGGTGATTACCAAGACAGGAGAGGCCTATGGCAGTAATGTTATGCACGCCATGACCTTTCCTACGGAATTTCGTGATGTACAATCTTGTTATCCCATCTTCTTCTGTAAGGATCCAGCGACTGGGCAATTGTATCCGACCGCACTGTTTGGCTTTGAGAAAGATCAAAATCTGTTTCTCAATGGCGATAGTTGGGAGGCCAGCTATATTCCGTTGATGATTAAACGGCATCCATTTTTAATTGGTTTTCAGTCTGATCTAGGGAAAGGTGAAGGGGCTAAAAAACCTATTATTTCAATCGATATGGATAATCCTCGTATTAGTCAGACTGAAGGTGAGACATTATTTACTGATAGTGGCGACCCTAGTGAATACCTAAAGCAGTCAATGGCCAGATTAGAGGCGATACATCGTGGCCATGAGCACAACAAGATCTTTATTGAAACACTACTCAAAAATGAGTTATTACAATCATTTACCTTAGAAATCACTCTCAATAATGGCTCTAACAACCAGCTTTCGGGTTTTTACACCATTGATGAGGAAAAGCTGCATAAGCTAGGTGCAGAGGCTTTAGCTAGCTTGCATTCCCAAGGGTTTCTGCAGGCAATTTATATGACGGTCGCCTCCTTCGCCCGCATTCGCCCTATGATAGATAAACAGAACGCCATACTCTCCTAGTCTATTGGTGATATTTTTATCATTGTGCCAAAGGATAAATAACTATGCTGAAGGTCGACACGAAGGTTAAGGAGATAGAGGGCTGTTCTCCTGGGCGGCTTCCTGAAGAGGTACTTTTGTCTACCCAACCACTGGTGATGAGAGGGCTAGTCGCTGATTGGCCCATGGTTAAAGCCGCAAACAAATCATCAGACGATGCCTTAGATTACCTAGGACAGTTTGATAGTGGGCGACCTTTAACCGCTATGCTGGGTTGTCCAGAAATAAAAGGTAGAATTTTTTACAATGATGATTTAACGGGCTTTAATTTTGACTATGCTCGAATAGACTTACAAGAGGTTTTCTCTCGGTTAAGAGATTCACAGGTAAAACATAAATCACCAATGGTGTATGTCGGCTCAACTAATATTGATAATTGGTTGCCGGGGTTTCGTAAAGAAAATGATTTAGCGCTAGATGATCACAGCCCTATGGCGAGCGTCTGGATAGGCAATCGCAGTAGAGTGGCCGCGCACTATGATTTCCCGACTAATATTGCTTGCTCTGTGGCTGGCCGTCGTCGTTTTACGCTGTTTCCTCCTAATCAATTAAATAATCTTTACGTGGGGCCCATTGATGTAACTCCTGCAGGCCAACCAATCAGTATGGTTGACTTCTCAAACCCCGATTATCAGAAATTTCCACGCTTTAAAGATGCCTTAAAAACAGCGCAAACCATCGAGCTCGAGCCGGGAGATGCTATTTTGGTGCCCAGCATGTGGTGGCACCATGTGGAGTCGCTTAGCGATGTTAATGTGCTAGTTAATTATTGGTGGCGGACCACGCCTTATTATTTAGGTGGCCCTTTAAATGTGCTTCAACATGCCATGCTGGGATTAAGGGACTTACCTCCAGAGCAGAGAGATGTTTGGCGAGATATTTTTGAGCATTACATATTTAACCCATCTGACGAGAATATGGCCCATATACCTGAAGAGGCTAGAGGGGTTCTTAATAAAATTGATGAGACCACGGCCACAAAGCTGCGTGATCTCCTTATTAATAAACTGAAACACTAAAACAGCAAGAGGATATTTGTTTGACTTCTAAAAAGATTAAAAAAGTTGTCATCGTAGGTGGTGGAACAGCTGGCTGGATGACCGCAGCCTCTCTTGCTAAATTAATTGGCAAAAATCTTGATATTACATTAATTGAGTCTGATGAAATTGGCACTATTGGTGTGGGTGAGGCAACCATACCTACCATGATGACGCTACATCAATTATTAAAGATTAACGAACAGGAGTTTATGGCAGAGGTCCATGCCACGTTTAAGTTGGGCATTTCCTTTGAAAACTGGAAGGATGTTAATCACGATTATATTCACTCTTTCGGTTTTACCGGCCAAGATTGTTGGGCTGCTGGCTTCCAACACTTTTGGCTGAAAGGTAAAGAGCGAGGTATTAGTCAAGAATTTGGCGACTACTGTGTCGAATTACAGGCTGCAAAAGCGAATAAGTTCGCTGTACTACCGAATAATGGCTTGAATTACGCCTACCATATCGACGCTGGTCGATACGCAAAATTTTTACGCCGATTAGCAGAGAGACACAGCACAAAAAGAGTAGAAGGTAAAATTACGGTCGTTAATCAACATGACAATGGTGATATTAAGAGCGTGGTCTTAGGGTCAGGAAAAATAGTTGAAGGTGATTTATTTATAGATTGCAGTGGGTTTGCAGGCTTACTAATAGAAAAAACATTGAATACCGAATTTGAAGATTGGTCTCAGTGGTTGCCCTGTGACAGCGCGGTAGCGGTGCAGACACAATCGGTCAGTGAGCCAATTCCCTATACGCGTGCAATCGCCAGACAGGCGGGTTGGCAATGGCGCATTCCGCTGCAGTCACGAGTGGGTAATGGGTTAGTATTTTGCAGTAAATATCTATCTGATGAAGAAGCAACGCAAACGCTTCTTAATAATGTGGAAGGTAAAGTCCTCACTGAGCCAAGAGTCATTAAATTCCGCACCGGCCAGCGCAAACAACATTGGAACCGTAACTGCATTGCCCTAGGTTTAGCGGGTGGTTTTGTGGAGCCCTTAGAGTCGACTAGTATCCATCTTATCCAAAGAGGCATCATTCGCCTGATGCAAATGTTCCCTTTTGATGGTGTTGTTGAGCCAGATGTCCAAGAGTTTAATACTCAAATGAAAGACGAGTTTTATTTTATTCGTGATTTTATTGTCATGCACTACCATTTAACAAATCGGACTGATACGGCTTTTTGGCGGCAGTGTAAGACTATGGCGATTCCAGAGTCCCTTCAGCACCGACTTGACTTGTTTAAGAAAACGGGTCGTATATTTCAACAATCCGGCGATGTTTTTGCCGAAAATAGCTGGTCTCAGGTCATGTTAGGGCAAGGATTGATGCCTGAACATTATCATCCGATCGTTGACATGATGAGTGATGACGAACTAGAAAGATTCCTTAAGAATATTAGTACGTCGGTTCAACAGTCAGTGTCTAAATTGCCTTCACACCAACAGTTCTTATCTCATTATTGTTTCGCTAAACCTATTTAATAGATGGAGTGCGCCGGCGCTTAAGGTTGTGCCTAGAGGCGTTTTGCGTAAGTCGCTAACTGACGTAAACTAACAATAGGTAATCTAAAAAAAAGGCTGACCAATGAGCTTATATGATAAATACATCTTACCGAGTTTTCTGAACTGCGCTTGCGCTTCAAAACCAATCAATTACCAGAGGGAAAAAGTGGTTCCTCAGGCTTCAGGGGTAATTTTAGAGGTGGGTATAGGCTCTGGGCTTAATATCCCATTTTATGACCAATCTAAGGTAGAAAAAGTGATTGGGCTTGATCCCTCTGCCGAGCTTAACGCCATGGCAAAAAAGGTTGCTGATAAGCATAACTTGCCCGTTGACTTTATGCTGAGTGGTGCAGAAAATATGGCACTGCCTGATAACCACGTAGATACAGTCTTAGTCACCTATACCATGTGTACTATTCCTGATGCGTTGAGCGCTAATAAGGAAATGCTCCGCGTATTGAAACCCGGTGGTAAGCTTATATTCTGTGAACATGGCCTAGCACCTGATGCTAATGTATCAAAATGGCAGAGCCGTATAGACCCTTTTTGGGGAAAGATAGCCGGCGGCTGTCATTTAAATAGAAATATCCCTGAATTGATTCGGTCCGCAGGCTTTAAGATAGAGACATTGGAAGAGATGTATTTGCCCAGCACACCAAAATTTGCAGGTTACAATTATTGGGGAACTGCAGTCTTATAGATTGAACTCCACCTGTGTTGCGATAAAGCTTACAGTCAGGACGAAGCTCCTAAAATTTTGGTTTTTCCTGGTCGATTCTCTCGTTCGATATTTTGCCCTGATTAAGGTGGTTTATGAGAAATACTATTCAACGAATTTTTGTTTTAGTTGTTTTTTTGGTTTTATTCTCGGCCTCATACAACTAGTGATGGCAGGGAATTACGACTCTAAGGAAAGTGAAAAACCGTTTTGGGAATAAACAATATAAATGGAGCATTACAGTGATAATTAAACCGCAAAGAATTCTTCGGATTCTAGCTCAGTGGAGTTTGGTGTTGGCTGTATTTGGCGGAATACAGCCGGCAGTAATGGCTGCGGAAACTGCCATCATCGATCCGAAATCCCGTTTCCATCCTGTGCATGGTAGGTCTGGTATGGTTGCATCTCAAGAGATCGTCGCTAGTCGGGTGGGGGCTGATATTCTGAGTCAAGGAGGCAACGCTATCGACGCAGCGGTTGCCACGGGCTTTGCACTTGCGGTGACTCTTCCTAGAGCGGGAAATCTTGCCGGGGGTGGCTTTATGATGGTGCACCTAGCCGAAGAGAACAAAACGATTGCCCTTGATTATCGGGAAATGGCACCAGCTGCGGCATCCAGAGATATGTTTTTGAAATCAAATGGAGAGGTTGATAATCAATTAGCCAGAGACAGTCTTAAATCCTCCGGCGTGCCCGGCACTGTTGCCGGTCTTTTGTATGCGCACGAGAAGTACGGCCAATTAACATTGAAACAAATTATCCAGCCTGCAATTGATCTAGCAGCTGAAGGTATTGCTGTAAATGTGGATTTGTCATCTTCTATTAAATCACGCGCTAAACGGTTGAAAAGAGATCCATCAACTAGACGATATTTTTTTAAAGAGGACGGTACCTTCTATGAGCTTGGCGATAAATTTGTGCAGTCTGATTTAGCGGGCTCTCTGCGTAGGATCGCCGCTAATGGACGTTCCGGGTTTTACCAAGGCAAAACGGCGCAACTCATTACTGATCAAATGAAGCGTTCGGGAGGTCTAATTAGTTTAGAGGATCTTAAAAATTATCGCGTTGTGGAGCGGACACCGGTTTGTGCTGATTTTAAAGCCAATAAGATTTGCTCAATGCCACCACCTTCCTCTGGGGGTATCCATCTCTTACAAATGTTAAACATTCTCGAGCCTTGGGATCTTAAAGCCCTTGGCCACAATAGTGCCGCCTATATCCATCGATTAGTTGAAACAATGCGTCGAGCCTATGCGGACAGAAGTGCCTATCTTGGAGACCCAGATTTTTACTTAGTCCCTGTCAGTCAGATTATCGACAAGAAATACGCGAAAGCATTGCATCGCCAGATTGATCTTAAGCAGGCCAGCTCCTCCGATGATGTATTACCAGGATTACCTATCGACCCAGACACTCTTATTAAAGGCGCCCAACCGGCTATTGCAGAGAGTATTGAAACGACTCATATTTCAGCCTGGGACGAGTGGGGTAATGTGGTTAGTACGACGACAACCTTAAATTTCTCGTTTGGTAGCGGTATTGCAGTGTCCGGTGCTGGTTTCTTGCTCAATAATGAGATGGACGACTTTTCAGCAAAACCCGGATCACCCAATGGTTATGGATTAATTGGTGGAATCGCCAACGAGATACAGCCGGGCAAACGCCCACTTTCGGCAATGACTCCGACCATTGTCTTTGATGAGAAAGGTGCTCCGATACTGGCCACTGGAAGCCCTGGAGGTAGTACCATTATTACGGCTGTCTTACAGGTGTTACTGAATGTTTTGGAGTTTGATATGGGTATTGCTGACGCCACGGCGGCTTCACGGGTTCACCACCAATGGTTGCCTGACCGTATGGGGTATGAGCCAGGAATATCGCCAGATACATTATATTTGTTAACCCAAATGGGTCACAGTCTAGAGCAGGAGGCGCGTATTCTTGGTTCCACTCAAACGATTCACAAGGGCGTTAACGGTGCGACAATGGGGGCCTCTGATACTCGACGAGATGGCGCAGGGGCAGTACCGCAAAAATAGAACAGGTACTCATTAAAACCGTATACAAAGTATCTCTTTATGCGCATACATATGCGCCTGTGAATAATGGTATGGTATGGCAAGGGGTACAACTATTTCTTAATTCAGAGGCCAGAATGGAACATCAACAAATAAAAGATTTGTTAAACCTTTATATTCACCGAACGGCTTTTTTTATCGTGGCGATTCTACTCTCTGCTTGCGGTGGTGGTAGTGGTGGGAATACTACTATGCCGCCGGTTACTGTTGATCCAGGTTCAGGTTGGGTGGCTGGGCAATATGAGGATTGGCGTTCTAATTCCATGCGTAATATTTGCTCTAACCCCCGCACTACTGGCGGTTACAGCGATACTCAAGGCTCAGTGACTGACGAAAACTTCTGGATTCGATCGTACAGTAACGACACTTACCTTTGGTATTCTGAACTGCCTGATATTGACCCGGGTACAGTCGATAGTACTGAAGATTATTATAATTTAATGGTGACCGATGGTTTGTCACCCACGGGTAACGCTAAAGATCAGTTCCATTACAGTGAAAATACTGAGGTCTACAACCAATATTACTCTGGGGTATCCGCAGGCTATGGGGTGCGTTTTTTTGTTATGGCTAGCAGCCCACCGCGAAAGATTATTGTTGGCTACAATGAACCCAATTCGCCTGCTTCAGAAAGTAGCCTGTCACGTGGCGCCGAGATTATTTCAATCGATGGAGAGGCGATCGAAGATAGTAACAATGTAGATGTACTTAATGCTGGTTTGTTCCCTGAAACTCTAGGCGAGACGCACACGTTTGTGGTGAGAGATTTAAATGCCACAGAAGATCGCACTTTTACAATGACCAGCGCAGAGATAACCTCAGTACCAGTAAAAAATATTGCTACATTTGATGTGGCGGAAAAAAAAGTGGGTTACTTAACATTCAATGCGCACATCAAACCTGCTGAAACCCAGCTTATTGATGCTATTAGCCAGCTTAAGGCGAGCAATATCGAAGAACTGGTTCTAGATATGCGCTATAACGGTGGCGGCTATCTTACTATTGCAGCAGAGCTTGGCTACATGGTCGCAGGACCTCTGGCGGAAGGTCTAATTTTTGATGAATTAACCTTTAATGACAAATATACCGAGCGAGATCCGATTAATAACAACATCCTAGAGCCTTCTAGATTTGAGTCCACGGCGGCAGGGTTTGATGCGCCCACTGATCCAACACCGACAGGAGCCGCTTTGCCTAGTCTCAGCCTGAGCCGCGTTTTTGTATTATCCAGTGGTGGTACGGCGTCAGCCAGTGAAGCCTTAATTAATGGCCTGCGTGGTGTAGATGTCGAGGTCATTCTTGTCGGAGGAGCAACGCGAGGAAAACCCTACGGATGGTATGCTCTTGATAATTGTGGCACGACTTATAGCACGATTCAATTTAAAGGTTCTAATGAAAAAGGGTTTGGCGACTACAGTGATGGTTTCTTGCCCGTAGCCATTGCAGACCTTACAGGTGCCGAAGTCACAGGTTGTTTAGTCGGTGATGACCTTTCTCATGCCTTAGGTGATGCCAGCGAGGGTCGACTATCAGCAGCGCTTGGATTTATCGAAACGGGTGCTTGCCCATCGAACGCTGCTTCTGCATTTAGTTTAACGGGTAAAACTTCAACGGATGCACCTCATCCCTTATCCGCGGTTTCCGGCAAGCTCATTCAGCCAGAATTGGGTACAGTGATAGTTAGATAGCATTGTGGGGCGGTCGGTTCTAACGAAAATTGGCTGCCCTTGCAACGCATGCCGCCTTCTCAATGTCCGTTTAAAATCTTCAAATAAACCATCAAAGGTTAGTTGCCGATAAGATCATTAATAGCGGGATTCTTATGTATACTGTTTGACTAAAATAAAAAGCGTCGTCGTCAAAGTAACCGCGAACAGCGCGCAAAATAATAGGACGGGTGGACTTCAATGGAAGATCAAAAAACGCCGAGTAAAAATTATCGTACTTTTGCCTTAATACTACTAACTGTAGTCTATGGGTTCAATTTTGTTGATCGTCAAATTTTAGGTATTTTAGCGCCCTTTATTCAAGATGAGCTTGGACTCACAAATACACAATTGGGCTTATTGAGCGGACTGTTATTCGCTGCCTTTTATACTGTCGTTGCTATTCCTATCGCTTGGTTGGCTGATCGTTATAGTAGGGTAAATATAATATCTATCGCGCTTGCGACCTGGAGTGGCTTTACCGCTTTGACTGGGTTCGCAGGAAGTTTCATGCAAATAGGTCTTGCTCGAATGGGAGTAGGGATTGGTGAAGCTGGTGGAAGTCCGCCATCACATTCTATTATTTCTGATATGTATCCTAAAGAAGAACGAGCAGGAGCATTAGGCGTCTATTCAATGGGGATTCCCTTTGGAATTATGGCAGCTTACTTTGTCACAGCATGGATTATAGGGCCATCTCAAGGAGAAACTACAGTTGTTGATTGGAGAAAAATATTTATTTTTCTTGGTGCCACTGGAGTAGGGCTGGCAGTTATAGTTAAGTTGGTACTACGTGAACCTGTTCGTGGAGCTATGGAATTTGGGCAGCAAGCAGAAATAGTTAAACCGCCATTCATGGAATCATTAAAAACCTTACTTAAAATACCTGCCTGGTGGGCTATGTGTCTAGGGATAGCCTTTGGTTCTTTTGCGTCTTATGCTCTTTCAACCTTCCACACTAAATATTTAATAGCCTTAGATCCTGGTTTCGATTTCCAGCACCTTATAATTCTTTTGGGTATTATTAATGGGACAGCTTATGCTGGAGGCGCCTTTTTTGGTGCAAGACTAGCTGATAAATGGGGCAGCAAAGACATTCGTGCATACGGCTGGGTGCCAGCAATTGCAATTAGTTTGTGTTTTCCAATAGGGATTGGTAGTTTTTGGGTGTCATCAATAGAAGTTAACCTTTTCCTTTCTGCATTATTTTTACTTTTCGTAGGAATATATTTAGGACCAAGTTTTGCAATTGCCCAAACCCTGGCTCCTATTAATATGAGAGCCATGTCTACTGCGCTATTTTTCTTTGTTCTAAATATGATTGCACTAGGTGGGGGTCCAACCTTTGCAGGATGGATGATCGACGTCTTTAAAGAAAATTATAATGACTTAGATGCAATGCGTTATGCAATGTCATTAACATTTTGTGTATTTGTTCCTTCAATTATAAGCTTTCTAGTTGTTGCGCGTAAATTACCAAAAGATTGGGCTGCTGCCGAAAAACGTAATGAAGAATTGGCTCATAGCGAGTGAGCCTTATTTCTCAATTCATCTCGGTAATGGCTTGATAGGTCAGGTTTCTGAATTTGGATCTGATCGCTTCGGGACTTAATATCCGTTGTATCATTAAGATGGCAACCAATTCATGCTTTGGGTCAACCCAAAATAATGTTCCGGCCATCCCTCCCCACGTGTAGGTGCCAACTTCAGCTGCAGATGATAGCTGCTCACCTGTTGCCACTCCCACCCCTAGACCAAAGCCAATAGTGTCACCAGTATTAGGGCGATCACTATAACCCTTAGAGCTAGTATCGGTGAGTTGATTACGCCGGATTAAGGCGATAGTGGTTGGGCTTAGCAGTCGCACACCATTTAACTCACCACCATTTAGGAGCATCTGTGCAAAGCGCAGATAGTCCCCTGCAGTGCTGATAAGCCCGCCGCCGCCAGAAAAAATTGACACTGGCTTAACATAGTCACTCGTTTCTGGTCGGTCAACTACTCTTAGTTTTCCATCTTTACCAGCCAAATGATTGGTTCCAAACCGAGCAGTTTTATCGTTGGGAATTTCAAAGAAGGTATCTTCCATCTCCAATGGGTCGAATATTTCTTGCTGTAAAAATTGATCCAGAGATTGCCCTGAAATTACTTCAATCAGTCGCCCCAAAATATCTACAGATATACTGTATACCCATTGTGAACCTGGTTGGTAGAGTAATGGAATACTGGCAATAGTCTTGGATAATTCATCAAGATCCTTGACTCTCCTTTCAATTCCGTCCCCTCGGTACTTAGTTAAATCTAACATGGCACGATCGCCCCAGAGGGCCTCTCGGTAGAGTTTATCTACCTCAGTATTACTGAAAATCCCATAGGTGAGACCGGCGGTATGACTCAATAATTCTCGAATGGTTGGAGCGTGATCTGGGTTGACAAGGTTGCCATCGACTAAGACTTTCACGCTGGAAAATTCCGGTAAATACTGGGCAATGGGGTCATCTAGTTGAAATTTACCTTGTTCAAAAAGTAACATCACAGCAACACTAGTGATCGGTTTTGTCATCGAGTAAATACGGAATAAAGAATCGTTTTGCATTGGCTCACCTGTGTCTAAATTCAATACACCGGTTGGCTCAAAATGAACAATTTTACCTTTTCGGGCGATCAAGGTTACACTTCCAGCTATGGCTTCCTGATCTACATATGCCTGCATTAAAGTACCAATACGCGTAAGTCGATCTGTGGACATGCCAACCCTTTCTGGTTTTGTCGTAGTTAAGTCCGCTCCAGTTACATAGGCGGAAGCCAGTATTGACATAGCCAGTAGAAATGTTTTTATCATCATTGATTATCTCTGTATTTGTTATATGAAAATTTATTAGATGCAGTCTAAGGTTAAACCGATCAGGAGTCTAAGTCACTAGCAAAAATAATTGTTATTTTGTCTTTTGAACCACGTTAGATTGATCGTCATGCAAAATTAGATTAAATATCAATTAGGCGTTGTTTGAATAGACTCAATATGTATTTTTACTGATAAACTGAATACTTCAGTTTTACTTAATAGTTAGAAGGGGTTTGGGATGTTGAACAGGCTTATAGGACGTAGATCATTAACTTTAATTTCACTTTTGATGGGATCGATGTTTATAGCGATCGCTCATGCACAGATGCCTGTTTCAGCTGCGCCTGCTGATGCGCGAGTCTACTTTATTGAACCTAAGAACGGGCAAGTCTTTTCCTTTCAAGAGGAGAAGGGAATTGAGATTAAATTTGGCCTGAGCGGCATGGAGGTTTCACCCGCTGGCATGGCCGTGCCTAATTCTGGCCATCATCATTTGATGATTAACATGGATCAATTGCCCGATTTGAATCTGCCTTTACCCGCCACCGATCAAGTGCGGCATTTTGGTAGAGGTCAAACTAGTACTAAGATTGATTTGCCGCCCGGCAAACATAGGTTGCAGTTACTATTGGCTAATCATGTCCATATTCCTCACAGCCCTGCGGTGATGTCTGAAGTCATCGAAATTGAGGTTAAATAACTGTAACCTGCTCCCGCTTTAAAAGCTGGCGCAGCGACTGTTCGATTTTTGTAGTAACCTCAGGGTAGCAGCGGTAATTTTAGATAAAAGGAGTTATAGAATGAAACAAGGTTTAGTAGAGCGCCGACAGTTTTTAAAAAAGATAGGCTTAGGCGCGGCAGGTGTCACCACCGCGGCTGTAATGACTGAGAGTTTGTCCCAGATTAAGCAAAGTAGCGCTGCCGCCAAAGAAGAGATTGATAAGTTATCTCAAAAATATGCCATGTTGGACAAGCGTTCAAAGCTAATGATGCGGGGAATGTTTGTATTACTCGGCATTGACGTACTGCTGTTGATATAAACATAGAACTCCAAACACCGACTGACAGCACGTTTAATTTTTCAGGCAATTTAAAATAAGGCAAGCCCGACGCAGGTTGGGCTGTAGTATAGATTTATGATTAATCTCAAAAAAACCGCAACTTTACTAACGATTTTATTATTGTCCGCCCTAGGTGTTGGTGCCTGCTCTGATTGGCGTGATTCTAATCCATTGCCAGATTTCAGTATTTACACAGACGTTAAGCAGAAAAAAGCCGCTTTTTTTGGCTATATTTTTCCACTGGTTGAGGAACAAAATCAACTAATAAGAGACGATCGAGGTAGGCTTCTGGGTTTGGTTGGCACCACGGTTGAAACCCAGAAAAAAGCTGACCAGAAGTTCATTAAAGAGCTGGCTGGGAACTACAAAGTTGATGCTGAGAAGCTTAACAAGACAGTTATTGATGCGCTATTATTGAGAGTTGACCAAGTGCCTGCGTCCTTAGCCTTGGCCCAAGCTGCCATGGAGTCGGCCTGGGGTACCTCACGGTTCGCGGTGCAAGGGAATAATTTGTTTGGACAGTGGTGCTATCAAGAGGGCTGCGGACTTGTCCCCCTGAGACGCAACCCCGGAAGCAAACACGAGGTGGCAAAATTTGATAGCGTGCGTGATGCTATTAAGTCTTACCTTCGCAATATTAATACCCACAGAGCTTACAGCGATTTACGGCTGCACCGAGCCACTTTGCGTGATCAGGACCAGCCGGTGAGCGGCCATTTGTTGGCTGACAATCTGATCGAATATTCAGAGCTTCGTGAAGCCTATGTTCATGAAATTCAGGCTGTCATACGAATCAATAAGTTGGCTCAATATGACTCTGGGTTGACGCGCCAAGCTAGCGATTAGAGCAGATCAGTTAAGCATACTCTTTAGCTCTCCAGACTCTATAAGGGCCCTTAGATCGCTGGATCCCCCAATCAAAACACCCTTGACAAATATCATTGGAAACGTGGGCCAGCCCGACCACATTTTAAGAGCATTGCGCCGCCGCCATAGTTTAAAATAGCTACCATATTCAAGATAGGTGTAGTCAAGGTTGATCTCATCTAGCGCCTTTCGCGCTCTTTTAGGTGCAGGATTTTGTGCCATACCGACAACAACAATGTCATTGTTGGTAGTGGCTGTCTGCACCTCAACAATAATGTCGTGGTGAGTTTCCGCTACCACCTTTTGAATGCTGGGATGTATATTGTTGGTCGTTAAAATGGGTCTAGTCATTGGTTACTATCATCCTTTAAAAAGGTTTAATCGCCGTGGATTTAATATTCTGGGCGCAAGCATAAAGGTTTTTTAAACGTCCCGGTGAGAATTAGGGGCGAATATACGAAAATTCATGGTAGGTTTGCATATCTTTGCTGTCGATTTATTATAGTTAGTCGGCAAGTTTGGTGTTGAGGTTAGCTAGCCTTTGTCTTTAGAATGATTAGACTTAATTTAAGAGTGCAGGCGCATGAGTGATTTATCGAGAATAGTGTTAGTGACTGCTGGTGGTTCGGGAATAGGACTTGCTATTGCTAAGCATTTCGCCGCTAAAGGTTGCAGGGTACATATTTGCGATATAGCACAGCAAGCTATTGATGATTTGAAATTTGAGTTTCCTGATATTACGGCAACCTGTGCCGATGTTTCTCAAGTAACCCAAGTAGACAAAGTGTTTGATGACCTCCATAGACTTTATGGTGGACTTGATATATTAGTCAATAATGTCGGCATAGCTGGACCAACCGCAGCGGTTGAAGATATTCGCGTTGAAGACTGGGAAAATACGATTAATATCGACTTAAATAGTATTTTTTATGTCACTCGCAAAGCCGTTCCCTTACTGAAAGAATCTAAGGGCAACATGATTAATATGTCTTCCAATGCGGGGTTATTTGGTATGCCTCTTCGCTCTCCCTATGCTGCTGCAAAGTGGGCGATTATTGGATTAACCAAAACCTGGGCCATGGAGCTTGGCCCTTATGGTGTGAGAGTAAATGCTATCTGCCCGGGGAGCGTCAATGGCCCGCGTATTGACCGCGTTATTGATTTAGACGCAAAAACCAGAGGCGTCTCACCGCAGTCAATTCGCGATGTTTATTTACGTCAGAATTCATTGAGAGTCTTTGTAGACGCAGAGAATATTGCGGAAACTATTGATTTTCTATGCTCTAAAGCAGCGCAACATATAACGGGGCAGGCAATCCCTATAGACGGACACACAGAGGGTTTATCCAATTGGTTGGATTGATCTGCAAAGGGACTCAACATTATTGTTAGGAGAGACTTATGAAAGCAGGATGGTTCGAAAAGTTTGGTGCTGCAGAAGACGTTATTCACGTAGGTGAGCAGCCAAAACCGGCAGTCGGGGTGGGGCAAGTTTTAGTTAAACTAGCGGCCAGTGGAGTGAATCCTTCAGACGTTAAGAAGCGCGCCGGCGCATTTCCTCACTTGCTCGACAATGGGCTGGTGATTCCTCACAGTGATGGTGCTGGAACCGTTGAGGCTGTTGGCAAAGGTGTATCGGCGAGCCGAGTAGGCCAGAGAGTGTGGGTTTATCAAGCCCAATATGGACGCCTCTTGGGCACTGCCGCAGAATATATTAGTCTAGATGCTAATCGAGCCGTAGCCTTACCTGACAATACAGACTTTAGCATTGGTGCCTGTTTAGGTATTCCTGCTATGACAGCACACAGGTGCGTCCATGCTGATGGTGATGTTAGAGGCAAAACACTATTGGTAACTGGTGGTGCAGGACGTGTTGGCTATTATGCAATACAGTGGGCGAGGATGGCCGGAGCAACGGTTATTGCAACTGCGAGCAATACAGCAGACAAAGCTATGTGCCTCGAGTTAGGCGCTATTCAGGTGGTGAACCACCGACAGGCAAACTGGGCTCAGCAGGTGTTGCAAGCAACAGAGGGTAAAAAAGTTGATCGTGTTATTGATGTTGAGTTTGGCATCAACTTGCCTGAAGTCCTAAAATGCATTGCCACCAATGGGGTGATTGCAACCTATTCGTCCACTCAGGTACAGCAACCCTCGATTCCTTTTTTAGATATGATGTATATGGACCTTACACTGCGCATGATTATTGTTTACGCCATGCCTGAGCCAGCAAAAGTGCAGGCAATAAACGATATTACTGCCGCTTTAAAAACCGAAACGCTGCGACACAGAATAGCCCACATAGTGCCTTTAGATGATTTAAGTCAGGGGCATCAGCTTATTGAACAAGGTGGATTTGGCGGTTGTGTCGTGATTTCTATGGAGTAATTCACAAATGATCTCAGTAAAGAAACTATGGACTAAATTATTGCTTTTTTGCCTGCTAGTGACGGTTAATGCCTGCAATGTGAGTACCAAACCGGACTCCCTTGAGCGACCTTCGTTGCGCCTGAACGATGTTTCAGTCTTTGAGGGACAACTATCTGAGAGCGGAATCACTGAGTCATTTTTGGGCGTGCCTTTTGCGCAGCCACCAGTGGGTGAGCTTCGATGGGCACCACCACAACCATTACAAATGACCCAAGGTATTTATCAGGCTGATACATTTGCACCCGCATGCATGCAAGGGGATCATATTGCCAAGTGGTATCAAAATGTAGCCGCTGAATTTGGCGGAGATCCAACTCTAATAAAGCAACCCAAGGTCAGCGAAGACTGCCTATACCTTAACCTTTGGCGGCCAGTGCAAGATAAAGAAAATCCTCAGGCACTGCCAGTGATTGTATATATCCATGGTGGAAGCAATAAAGCAGGCTGGTCCTATGAGCCTAATTATATTGGTCATAACTTGGCCGCAAAGGGCGTTATCGTGGTGTCAATCGCTTATCGTGTTGGCGTGTTTGGGTTTTTCTCTCACCCCTCACTCGCCCCAGCAAATTTTGGCTTGCTTGACCAAGTTGCTGCACTGCAGTGGGTCACTGATAATATTGAGAACATCGGTGGTGATTCACAAAACATTACGGTGATGGGCGAGTCAGCAGGGGCCAACAATATAGACTACCTCATGGTCATGCCGTCTAGTAAGGGTCTCTTTTCTAAAGTAATTCATCAAAGTGGAGGCTCCTCTTTGACCAACCGCAGTGTTAGAGAGGCCCATTTGGCATTGGGCCATGTTTTTGCACAACAGACAGTAGGCGATGACGTCGATGATCCTATACGGGCAATGAGACAACTGTCTGCCGACACTATTTTGCAGGCCGTCGACACCGTTTTTAAGAATCATTATTTTGATGCAGTGGTGGATGGGCACAGTGTAATGGAGTCCATTATGGACTCCCTAAGAACTGAGAAAATGCATGCGGTTGATTTGTTAATAGGGTCAAACGATGATGAATGGTTAATGTATATTGGCGATCAACCTGATATCGAAGGATGGTTGGATGTCGAGGTTGCACCATCAAGTGTAGATAAATTACATAATATTTTAGCAGATGAAACCGATGACCGGCGAAAATTGGATTTATTACGTACTGCAAAATACTATATCTGTCCTTCGCTGGTACTTGCTCAAGAGGCGTCCAATGCTGGACGAAGAGCTTGGGTATATCACTTTACCCGTCAACGTGAGGGTGATTTAGCCGCGACGATGGGCGCATATCATGGAGCAGAGCTGCCCTATGTTTTTGATACCCATGATGTATGGTTGCCCACCGTTGAGGCTGACTATAGGCTCACTAAAGTTATGCAGAGTTATTGGGTAAACTTTGCTACCAGCGGCAATCCTAATCAGTCAGACCTACAACCTTGGCTTCCGTTTAAAAGTGATTCAAGAAAAATTCAATCTATTGGTGATATGCTTTACTCGTCGGAGCACCCCAGTCAGCCACTGTGCGCATTTTTGTCGCCCACATAAAATCAACAGATAAAAGAGCCCCATTCCTATGATCTTATACAAAGGCATTAGCCACCCTTCACTTTGCGATATTATGGGCCACATGACCACACGTCACTATGTGGCTATGTTTGACGATGCATCCTATCACCTGCTTTATACCGTCTTTGGTTGGACTGGAGCTCAGGCTAAAGCGGCAGGAAAAGGTTGGGCAGACGTTCGACACGTCATAGAGTATCAAGATGAGGTTGCTGAGGGTGACTTGCTAGAAATTACCGGCGCTCTTAGTAAGCTGGGCACTAAATCGATGACAGCACTTTATACCATGCACAATATTAGCAAAGGGACTGTCGCGGCAACATTAGAAAGTACTAGCGTCTTCTTTGATTTGAATGCAAGAAAAGCTATTCCCATGACTGCCGAAATGCGATCAGGGGCTGAGCCATACCTAAATACAGCCGAAAACTAGGGCATTAAGCTACTAGAGCTAAAGTACGATGACTTTAGCTATTGCTTAGCAGAATAAACTCCGCGGTTACTTAATTTCCTACCTGCAAAATATAGTTGGCCACGGCCAGCTGTGTTTCTGCGTCCAGATAGTTTTGTGCTGGCATCTCTGGGTAATCAGTGCGCCTAGGTGTTGGAGCATTAATGTACTGAACCAGTGCTTCGGGTCGGTTGGCGTACAGTGCCTGAATCTCTTCCACTGACGGACCAATCAGTCTGCCAGCATAAGCATGGCAACCGGTACAAACGCCTAGATAGGCAATCTCACCGCGCTCTGAAGGAAGTATTACCCGTGGTTGTGCGCCACCGGCCAGCAGGTAATTGTCGATATCATCGGTATTGGTGAAGTCGCAATCGGTAAAGTCACTAATGCCAACAGTTTTGTAACGGTGGCGATTATTAATACAGCTACCTTCGGTTGGCCCTATCTGAAAGATATCAATATCACCGGTATGCAATTCCGTTAATGCAAAGGCTCGCACCGCATCAATAGTGTCATAGCCATTATTAAGCATGACGTTATCTAAAATCATTGCGCCATCTGCATTGGGGTCAGACTCAGGATCTAACGTAAGATCATCTGCATTACCATGGTCAGTGATTAAAATACCTGCAGTTTTATGGTTACTAATGATATTACCTTCCACCACCACATCATCGGCCGCCATAATTAAAATACCCGTACCGGCGGGTATACCAGCAACGGTGGAGCCTGGTGCGCCAAAGTTGGGGGTGTTGTTATCCATAATAAAATTATTTCGAATAATGACATCATAGGTATCTTTGACGGGTAGTCCTGGGGTGATAAACGCCAAAATACCGCCGGTGTTGTGATGAGTATGATTGTGCTCAACAATGGCATGGCGGCTGTTTTCTATTTCAATGCCGGCCACGCTATCAAATACCTCGTTGTAGGCCACATGAATGTTATCGCTCATGCCCACATAAATAGCCGCATCGGCAATGCCCGAAACTACATTGTGTTCAATTAGACCGTTCTTGCCCAGTTGGGGGAAAATGCCATAAATACCTGTATCAATAATTAGGTTGTTGCGAATCTCAAAATTATTGCCGGCTTGGCTCATAATGCCATTGCCTTTGTAGTCGATTATCTTGAAGTTCTCGATAATAATATTGTTACCAGAAAACAGAATCGCATCGTTTAGTGTCTTTAATCCATCTAGGGTTGCTCGCTCACCCTCAACAATAACGCCTCGTAAGTGAATATCATCTTTGTCGATATAAACGGTCTCTGAGTATGTCCCGGGCATAACCTGAATGGTGTCTCCCGGCACGGCTAATTCAACCGCGGCTTGAATCAACTCACCTGGGTTTACCGCGTGAGTTTTTCCCTCAGTGGTTCTTAGTTTAACCGCACGGCTTGATGCAGCCTCTGTCGCCTGTTCATTCACATAGCCGCCAGCATAGCTTTTACCACCGGCACTGCTGGTGATCGTGAGTGCATCATTACTACCACCTAAATACCAACCGGCGGCAAAGGTAACCAGTGCAAGACCAATAGCTAGACTGTTAAGTTTTTTCATGAGCATTCTCCATGTGTTTAAACGGCAGGCCAGAGGGTGCCTGCTTGGGTGTTGCTGGGATAAAGCTTTCATCGCTGAGCGTTTTCATAAAGTCTACCAGTTGGTCTATTTCATTGCTGGTTAAATTAGGTTCTGATATATGCCAGTGTAACAATAAGTCTTCGCCTTTAGGCACCGCATGACCGCGACCACCGGTGTAAAACTCGGCTGCTTCACGCAGAGTCTTAAAACGCCCAGAGTGCATATAAGGCGCCGTTTGGGCAATGTTGCGCAGGGTCGGCACCTTAAAGCCGCCGCGCAATACCTTTGAATTAAACGTTTTCTCTGCACCAACATCCCGGGCTAATCCTTCAGGCTCGGGGGTGCCAATCACGGCCACCTGTTGGTTAGTGAATAAGGGGGGTGTGTGACACTGGGAACAACGTGCAACAAACGACCTAAACACATTTAAGCCGGCTATCTCGTTGTCATTTAAAGCTTGATGGTAGCCGTGGGCATATTGGTCATAGCGACTATTGAGTGACACCAGCGAGCTTTGAAAAGCTGTTAAAGACGTAATCACATTATTAACGGATAAAGCCGTTTTTTGATTAGGAAACGCCAGCTTAAACAATCTCTTGTAGACTACCGCACTATTTAAACTAGCCACTAACTGCTCGGGCGTATTACCCATTTCATTGTCACTAAATAGCGGGCCCAGGGCTTGTTCCTCTAGACTCTGGGCGCGGGCATCCCAAAAAAATGATGACAAAAAGGCACTGTTCCACAGTGTGGGCGCTGAGCGATTTTGTACATGACCGTTAATTCCAACACTACGGTCCATGGCATCGCTAAATCCTTGCTTGGGATTGTGGCAGGTCGCACACGAAAGACTATTGTCGGCAGACAATATGGGGTCAAAAAACAACAAACGCCCTAAATCAATCTGTTGCGGGCTAAAGCCATCGCGAGCTTTAGGCAGGGCAGTTTTCAGTCCACCAATTCCGCTGTCTTGCAGAGAATCATAAAGTTGGTACATATGGCGAAGAGAGCAACGGTTGTCGTCGCTCAAGCTAAAGCTAGGCGGGCAGGTGTCGCGCAACTGAATGTCTGGCTCTTTAGCAAAGGTGCTCGACATTGATAAAAAACCAGCACATAAAAACCCCCAGGCACTTATCCAAGTACCATTTTGGCAGTTATAAAGTAAGGATTTACCCATCTACAGACCTGAGTCTTTATTGTTATTACGCTTACCTCTAAGGGCGGGTAAGTCATGTTTGCGATAAGCCCCTATATTGCCATAGGTAAAGCTATAAATCTTTAGTGAGTGTTGGACTGGTGGTGAAGGTGATGATTACTTAAAGTGGATAGATTAAGTCAAGTTAATGGCTCGACAATGGATGCAAAATAATTGATTGTTTTTGTAGACTAGCTAAGGCTTGTTAGATCCCCCTCAATCTATACGTTTTCGTATAATTCTGGCCAATATTTATTTAAGCGGGCAAGCAATGAACTCAATATTAGAGTCAAACTTTACTTGCGTCACAGTAAAGCGACGTTTATCGTCACAGGCTAAATTCTTTTGTTCAGTATCGGAGTCACGATTATGTTTTTACCCTCAAAATGGCGTCATTTATTGGTTATGGTGCTAGGCTTTATGGTCTCAGTATCCCTACCTCTTTCAGCGGATGAAACTGAAAAGGCCGCCGTTGAAGAGGCGCCTAAATTCTTAGAAGAAGTGGTGGCTGAATTTGACAAGAGTACCGGCCTCTTTACTCTATATCGTGATCCTGATAATGGCTCGGTCTATTTTGAAATTACCAAGGAGCAGCTTGATAAGGAATATCTTTATTTCACATATTCTGAAAATGGTCTCGCCGAGGCAGGTTTATTCCGCGGCAATTATCGCGAAGAGGCTGTGTTTAAGTTGCATAGGTACTATGACAAAATTGAGTTTATAGCAGAAAATACACATTTTTATTTTGATCCTAAGAGCGCCTTATCGCGAGCTAGCGAGGCAAATATTAGTAATGCATTGTTGGCGAGTGTCAAGATAGATGCGGAGAGTGAAGATGGTCAGCGTTATCTGATAAATATGGATGCTGTTTTGTTACAAGAGGCTTTGCACCAGGTTAACTTTCTTGCTGATCCCGACACTCCAGAGCATGAGCAGTTTTCCCTGGGGACTTTGTCCGAAGAAAAAACACGCTACGATGATCTAAAAGTCTATCCTGAGAACGTGGATATTCGGGTGATCTACGCCTATGATAATGATTCGCCCTACGTGTCTGGGGGAGACGAGGTCACTGATCCTCGTTCGATGATAGTAACGCTCCAGCATACTTTTATGGAGATGCCGCAAAACAACTATGAGCCTAGATTCGATGATGCTCGTATAGGCTACTTTAGAAATCAGGTGACAGACCTCACCAGCCACTCAATCACGCCTTATCGTGATTTAATTAATCGTTGGCATCTAGAGAAAAAGAATCCGTCGTTGGCTATCTCAGAGCCCCTTGAACCTATTGTCTGGTGGCTCGAAAATACGACACCGGATGCTTATCGCGAATCTATTAGGCAAGGAGTACTTGCCTGGAATGAGGCATTCGAAAAAGCCGGCTTTAAAAATGCTATTGTCGTAAAAGATCAACCGCTAGATGCGACCTGGAACGCAGGTGATGTGCGCTACAACGTTCTTCGTTGGACGTCTTCTCCTAACCCGCCCTTTGGTGGTTACGGGCCTTCATTTAGTAATCCAAGAACAGGACAGATTTTAAGCGCAGATATTATGCTTGAGGATATCTACGTTAGTAATCGCGTTAGGTCCGATAGTATTTTTACACCAGATGAGCCGTCGAGTACGTTACTGAACCAGCGCGATTTATCAGCTAAGCACTGCCTAGCTAGTTTTAATATTGCTCGTGGAAACGCTTTGGGTCGAATAAGTGCAGCAGTCCTTGGTAACCAGACCGCTACAAGTCGAATGGTCCAGGAGTCTCTTTATGAGCTGACGCTGCATGAAGTGGGGCATACTTTAGGTCTTAATCATAATATGCGTGGTTCTCAGTTAGTTGATAACGACAAGATTCATGATGCGAGTCAAACTAAAGGTATTATTAGCTCCTCTGTTATGGACTACAGTGCGGTAAACTTAGCGCCTCCCGGTCAAGAGCAGGGTGATTTTTATACAACTCATCCTGGCCCCTATGACGTATGGGCTATTCAGTTTGGCTATGATCCAGATCTTGAAGGCGTTAGTAGAACAGCTCATTTGGCGCGGTCAGCTGAGCCGTCGCTAGCATTTGGAAATGATGCTGATGATATGCGTTCGGTAGGGCGTGCCATTGACCCTAAGATTAATATAGGTGATATGTCGTCTGACGCCGTTGGTTATGCCTCAGAGCGCTTTGCGCTCTTAAATGAGACTCTGAAAACGCTGCGGGCAAAGATGATTCGACCGGACCAAAGTTGGGCTGAATTACGTAATGCGTATCAGGTTATTGCGCGTGAGCATCAAACACAGGCACGAGTGGTTTCTCGTTATATTGGCGGAGTCTATATCGATCGGACACTTTCCACTGCTAATACCAATACGCCCGTACCTTATAGCCCAGTTCCAAAAGCACGCCAAAAAGAAGCAATGGGTGTGCTCCATGAGTCAGTCTTTGGCGTCAACGCGTTCCAAGTGTCTGCCGATTTAATTAGTCATCTGGGCATGCAGCGCCGTGGTTTTGATCACTGGGGTAAAACAGAAGATCCCAAAATTCATGCGAGGGCATTGCAGACCCAACAAGATGTGTTGAATCATTTGCTGCACCCGGTAGTGATGGCGCGTATTACCGACACCGCATTATACGGCAATAATTACTTGCTTGAATCTGTACTATCAGATCTAACACAGGCTATTTTTGTAGATGACTTGCGAGAGGACACTAATTCTTTTCGTCAAAATTTACAGATCGAGTATGTCAATAGGTTACTTGAGATTATTTCAGCAGAAGATGGGAATCCATATGACTATCGTGCCAGATCCGCTGGATTGGCGGAGATAGCGCGTATTGAAAAGTGGATGAAGCGTTATAGTAAAAACGGTAGCCTTGCCACCAAGGCGTCACGTAACTATATTCATCACCTAATTCAGCAAGGCTTAGAGCGCGTGTAATCGTGCATTTATTACCTCGACCCCTGTATAAAAACAGCATCCTAATAGGCTTTCTATGACAGTGTTATTTTCCCGAACTTTAAAATTACCCTGTGGTGTAGAGTTGCCAAACCGCCTCTCTAAAGCGGCGATGACGGAAGGTTTAGCGACCGCTGCTGGCATACCGACTGCTGAGCTGGCGCGTCTTTATAGGTTGTGGAGTGATGGTGGCGCCGGCATGTTGTTGTCGGGGAATATCATCATTGATAAAGACCATCTTGAGCGGCCGGGCAATGTAGTTATTGATAGGCCACCCAGCCCGCAAATGCATGATGCGTTGGTGCGTTGGGCAACTGCTGCAACCCACAATGGCAACCAATTTTGGGCGCAGATAAGTCACGCTGGTCGACAGACTCAAAAAATGGTGAATAAGAATCCTAAAGCACCATCTGCGGTCAAACTGGGGTTGCCAGGAGGGCAGTTTGGTGAGCCAGTGGCTCTAATGATTGATGAGATCCATGACATTGTGCAGCGTTTTGGCATTTGTGCAACGGCGGTAAAAGAGGCAGGGTTTACGGGCGTACAAATTCATGCCGCCCATGGTTATTTACTATCTCAGTTTTTAAGTCCTCGAAGTAATCAGCGTATTGATGCATATGGTGGCGATTTAGCGAATCGTGCGCGTGCCTTATTGGAAGTGGTAGCGTCGGTAAGGGCGGCAGTAGGGCCTGATTTTCCCGTGGCGGTAAAGCTTAACAGTGCAGATTTTCAGAAAGGGGGCTTTTCCTTTGAAGAGAGCCTGCAAGTTGCGCAGTGGCTGCAAGAGGCAAGTATTGATTTAATCGAAATTTCTGGGGGTACCTACGAACAACCCAAGTTGTTAGGGCTCGCTGGTATGGAAGAAGAAGAGAAACAGAATGTGGCGCAATCGACATTGATGAGAGAGGCCTATTTTGTTGATTTTGCGGTTGCCATGCGTGAAAAGGTTTCTGTACCGCTGATGGTCACTGGTGGCTTTAGGCAGCGGGCAGCTATGGAGCAGGCCATCGAAAGCGGTAGTGCTGATGTCATTGGTTTGGGGCGTCCTATGTGTGTTATGACCGACGCGCCCAATCAACTGCTCAATGGCCTTGATGAATTACCGCGTTATGAGAATTCGCTTTCGCTATTTCCAACGTGGTTAGCGTGGCTGAGTAACCTTAAAGTACTTAAAGCCGTGGCTGGCTTTGCAGTGCAGTATTGGTTTTATGGCCAGATTGATTCTATTGGTCGCACTGGTGCTGCGGACCCAAAGCTAACCGTATTTGAAGCCTCTAAACAAACCATGGCTTTGCAGAAAAGACTGACAAAAAACTAGACTTTTATTGATCTGGGAGCTTTCCGTAGGTTTGGTTGTTTGGCTGGCACGGCAATATCCATTAGCGTAGGGCTAGATGGTTGCAAATTCGTCATAAAGTCTACATAGGTTTTTATAGATCATTTATTGTGAAATAAAAAAAGGAGCTGTTACCAGCTCCTAATAGATTCATCTAAATTGTTGGTGTTATCCTCTTAAGGCTAAAATACCAATCGCATACCGATCGTTGCGGACCGTGCTTTATTAGGGCGAGCCCCCTTAGGTTGACGAGCAATGATATCTGCTTCATCTGTTATGTTTTCTAGTCTTAGGTATACACCTAAGTTGTCATTGACTTGATAATTACCGACCAGATTTAACACAGTGGAATCGTCAGTTTTTTCAAAATCAACGCAACTTGCCTTTACGCAAACGGCATCAACATAATTAAGATTTGCATTAATGCTGTAAGGACCATTTTCTAAACCAAACGCTAGAGCTACTTGATTTTCTGGAATATAAGGGATCGGATCACCCTTACTAACGTCACCAAAAAACTCGCCGTCGAAGGTGCTGTCAAACTCAGCATCTGTGTATGTGTAGGCGATCGATACGGGCATAGTAGTGCTATCAGTTAGCTGAAAACTGTTAGTTAATCGAAACTCTAGTCCGCGAACAGTGGCTTGACCGCCATTAAATTGATCGCCAATATCACAATCACTCGTGCTTGAAGATGCGGTGCATTCACCTACTAAATTTTCGTAGTCACTGGTAAAGGCAATCAACTCAATCATTAAGTCAGCTTGCTGATAGCGCCCACCAAGCTCGACATTAAGAGCCTGCTCTTCTTCAACACCGCTGGTGGTGGTTGGCGTGCCAAATCCATTATAAGCGCCAGCTAACAGTGATAGATTGTCATTGACGTTATACAACACACCTATGCTAGGTAATACAGCGGTAACACTGTTCTGTTTTAGGCTAGGCGTTGTATTGCGGGGAAGGGTACTCCAGTCCCGACGCTCAAGTTTAATATCTTCAAAACGCACACCGGGCGTTACAATAAAGTCACCAAAGGCAATATCATCTTTAATGTAGATCGCTAATGCTTCTGCCTGGACAACACGGTTATTTTTATTGCCACCAGTCATCCCTATGGAGTCTAAGATTAAGGTTTGGTCGATTTGGGTGTATTTGTCAGAGCGTTGCAAACGATCTTCTTGATCTTCGTGATATCGGAAACCCACTTCGATATCGTGAGACGCTGAACTGCCGTCTAGTAACCAATCAAATTTAACCGACACACCACGTGAATAATAATTGCGGTTATTATCTTTAATGGCTACGTCGCCTTCAGCACTATCGCCGCCCAATAAAATAGCCTGCAAGGCTAAATCAGAAGAAGCAGTCGTCCCCTTATTAATGTCTGCAATAATTTTCTCGGGGCCGACACCACCCAATTTATCAAGCTTGTACCAGCTTCTAGCATGATCATTATTATAGACAGTAGTGGTCATATTTAAGTTATCACGTATGGAAAAATCATGTCGTAATATCAGCTGTTTATGCTCGGTAGTCATTAAGTCGTTTTGTGATACGGAGTAACGACGGTAAGGGTCTCGATCAAAGTCAGCATCAGTAATGCCCAAATAACTTTGGTTAGAGTCTTGTTCAGCGTACTGATATTTCAGTTCAAATGCATGGCGAGAATCAATGGGAGCGTATCCTAACTTCAAGGTGTAGTCCTTGATATCTAAACCGGTACTGCTGTTACTGCCGTCAATTGATTGGAACCCATCACTCTTCCACTGATGAGTTTCTATCAAATAACCAAAACCATCACTATTAGTAGAACCATAAGCCGCATGCACTCGTGTTGTGGAATTGCCACCGACTTCGGCAACGACCTTACCTTCAGTTTCTTCTGGGATAGGTGTAGAGATCATGTTGATTGCGCCACCAATGGTGTTGGGTCCTTCGGTAATTGCGGCAGGACCTTTCAATACTTCGACGCTATACATACGACCGGCTGTAGGAAAATAGTAAGCGCTTGATGCGGCATAAGGTGCTGGGGCTATAGGTACACCGTCTTCCAACAGCATAATACGACCGCTGCGTTCAGTTTGTACTCCGCGAATACCAATATTAGGTCGCAGGCCATAACCGTCTTCAAGCTGCAAATTAACACCAGGTACCTGGCGCAAGATTTGTTGTATGTCGGCGTAGTTGAATACTTCTAGCTCTGCGTCAGAAATAAAGTGAGCAGCGCCAGCCACTGTGCTGGCTCGATCTTTATTGCCAACAATAGTTATTTCTTCAAAAAATTCTGATTTTTCAGCGTGGTCTGCGTAGGTAAACGAGATGCTAAAAGAGGCTATTACTGCCGCATAAATAAATGAAACACTGTCGTGTTTAAACATCTTGATCCTCTAAAAATAAAATTTTGTTAATGATAAAAGCTACAAACCACAGTCTGAAGGGACGTTTGAGCGCTTCACCGACAGTTTACTCGGTTTTATTCTTAATCCAAGTAGTTCTCATTATCATTATAATAACCATTATCATTAGTATCATTGTTATTGCTAATAAAAGAATTGAGTTTCACTCACCAAGTTAACTACACCACAAAAATGGCCGATTATGATTTCTGAATGTGATCCCATAAATACTAAAGTTATTGGTTAGATTGTTAAGGTATATTGGTAATCGCTTTGACTTTTGTCGGCAAGGGATTGGATTGGCGGTTGATTAATTCGCTAAACGACGTGTAAAGGATCAAGCAATCTTGAGATAAACGATGGGTCATACCTTGTTGGCGTCACAAATACCAAAGTGACTAGGGGACCAATAATTGAGTGTATAGTGATATAGATTTTTTGGCTTAGCCCTAATAGAATTATTATCTAGAAAAACGATTCGGACATACAAAAACAATCGTGAGCCAACTAACGTGTTCGCCAAAGGAATAATCATGAGAAAGGCTCTTGCATCCCTGATACTTATAATTTTTACCTGTGTTGCCAATGCTGATTTTCCGCATACTTATATTGATCAGCACCCACTTAAAACGGTTGCTGCAAATAATATTGAGATTTCCTATCGAGAAATAGGTGAAAAAGAAAACCCCAAGGTGCTTATGATTATGGGTCTGGGAGCTTCCAACCGGGTTCATGGTGATAATTTAGTGCGAGGCATTGAGCAAGCGGGTTACCACGTTTTAATATTTGATAATCGAGACACCGGTGGTTCAACTCGATTTAATGATTGGGGGCAACCTACCATATGGCTGCAATTGCTAAAAAACAGACTGGGTTTAAGGGTTAATACACCCTATACACTGGATGATATGGCAGCAGACACCGTGGGTCTTATGGATGCTGTTGATTATAAAGATGCGCATGTTGTTGGGTTTTCCATGGGGGGAATGATCGCGCAAAAGGTGGCAGCACAGTACCCTGAAAGAGTGCGTAGTTTAACATCTGTCATGTCAACGACGGGCGCCAACCATCTCCCTAAACCAACCAAGGAGGCTCGAAAGGCATTGGCGAGCTTGGCATCTGGTGCAGCGGCAGATGAGCGCGCCAAAGCGTTGAGTGAGCGTGGCTTTTATCTGGATTCAATGCCTCGGCAGTATATGGCGATATTAGATGCAGGGGATCGCACCGAGGAAACGTCGACCATTAAAGTCCGTACATTGGTAATACACGGTGAAGAAGATGGCCTGATACCACCACTGCATGGGCAGCATACGGCGGAGGTTATCAAAGACTCTGAATTGGTTATTTTCCCAGTGATGGGTCACAACATTCCAGATGAGGTTCTGCCAAAATTACTTTCGCAGATTACCTCTCATATGAAATCGATAGACCTTTTTAGACGCCAGCGTGAGCCTCAGTATTAACCAATAGATCGAGAAAATTATGTATTACGGAGAAAGACTCAATAGTATTAGCCACCTAGTGGGCGCAGCATTGGCCTTAGTTGCATTAGGTTCACTCTTAACAGTTAGTGTTCAGACTGCGGACCCCTGGATGATTGCCAGCTTCAGTATCTTTGGCATTTCGTTGGTCTTGCTGTATACCATGTCCACCCTCTACCATAGTTTTCGACCAGCCAAACTAAAGCGCCTATTTCAGCTATTTGACCACATCGCAATTTATCTATTGATTGCAGGCACCTACACGCCCTTTATGCTAGTTAGCATGCGGGACGGCAGTGGCTGGTGGATCATGGGCATCATTTGGGCGTTGGCGGTAGTCGGCATCTTGACCGAGATATTTCTATCAGGCCGTCGGGTAAAAGTTATTCAGTTGACTACGTATCTGGCTATGGGTTGGGCCTGTGCCTTAGATTTCTCTGGTCTTAAAGCAGAGATGAATGTTGTTGGGTTTACATGGTTAGTAGCCGGAGGGATTGCTTATACTATGGGCGTTATGTTTTATGTAATCGATAAAACATGGCACCTCAAGCACGCGCATGGTGTTTGGCATTTTGCCGTGTTGATCGGGTCAACTGCGCATTTTATAGCCATTATTGGATATGTTCGTTAGTCCATAATGGTAGATTTAAATTGTTTGTTCAAAAAATAGATTAACTAGACGGTAATCTTTATGTCTGCTCGGTTTGATCATGTTGTGGTTTTCGTTCCGAGCCTGGAAAAGGCTATTAATGACTTTACCGACCTTGGGTTTAATGTTACCCGAGGTGGGGCTCATGGTTCGACCGAAAATGCACTGATCATCTTTTCAAATCAATTCTATATTGAGTTATTGGCGTTGAGGCGTGTTTGGTTTGCGCCATTTGTCAGAGTAGCCAGTCGTCTTGGTATCCTTGAACACCTTGCTGAGAGGAAAGGAAATATATTTTGTAGACTCTTACTGTGGGTCAATGGTGAATTTGGACCAGTAGATTGGTGCGTGCGTGTTAATGACCTTGCAGCCAAGCTTTCGTATTGGAAAGATGAAGGTCTTCAAGTACTCAAGAGTGAATCTTTTTCCCGCACGAGGCTTGATGGCCAAGTGCCGCGGTGGTATTTAGGTGGTACAAGGAATATTGATTTACCCGTTTTAATTGAGGACATAACGCCCTTTGTTGACCGTGTGCCTCTGACTGGGGTAGCAGCTCATCCTAATGGAGCTGAAAAGTTGGTGCAGATGACATTAAGGGTGAGTGATAAGTTATCAGCTGACAAGATGCTACGGAAATTTCTATTACCTAAAGTTTGTGATTCTAACGTTGGCGATGAAGATATCAGTATCGGGGATGTGAAAGTTCGCTTAGCAGACCACTCTATGACTCGCAAATTTGCCCTGACACTTTCATCGACAGAGTTACAAGTTCAGCAACTTGATACCACAAAGTGCCATGGCTTAACAATCGACCTAGTTTAAAGGTCTGTAACCATATCTTCTTCCGCATGAAGAATAGTGCCTACTGGCGCTGCTGCGGCCTGTAGGGTGCTCTGTACCTTGTATTCGGCCGGCAGCGCTGGAATGGTAAGAACACGCCAAATACTCATCGCTCCCATGCCTAGCAGACTCACAGCAATCAGAATAAAAAAGCTCTTCAAGCCAAAAATTTGTAGCCAGAAGACCGCTGTGATTGGTCCGGTAATCGAGGTTAGCCCGCTGATCAGGATAATGGTGCCGCTGGCCGGAACAATTTCAGCAGGACGCAAGTGATCGTTGGTAAAGGCAACAACAATTGAATATAGCGACAACGAGCAACCGCCAAATAGAAAAATAAGGAAGTACAGCCACACAGATGCATTATCGATAAAGCTAATAATGATGGCGATAAACACCGCAACTAGACTTGAAATACCAATTACCCAGCGCCGATCGATAGTGTCTGATAGCTTACCTAAAGGCCATTGCAGAATCATTCCGCCGGCCATCATGGCACCCATGAAGTTCGCTACCTGATATACACTAAAACCCAATTTTGTGGCATATACTGCACCCATACCAAATAGTATGCTTGATACCCATTGTGACATTATGATCGCAATGACGCCGACGGGTGTGCGATACCATAGGTGCCTAATGGTTACTCGCTCTGTTTCTTCAATAGGCGGCGTCTGTACAATCGACAATAAAATCGGAACCGCAGCGACACTGACCATCACCGAGATTAAAATAAATAACGTGAATTCAGTTGGATCAGCCACATTCAGCATAAATTGACCCGCACAAATTCCAGCGAGCAAGATAGTCGTATACACAGATAAAATTTGGCCACGATTGGCATTATTAGATGATTGATTAAGCCAGCTTTCTGAGACCACATAGATGGTTGAAAATGCAAACCCAGTTAATAGTCTCATCAAGGCCCAAACCCAGGGATTAACAAACAGCGCATGAATCAAAATAGTTACCGAGGCCACCGCCGACAAAGCGGCAAAAATTCTAATGTGACCAACGCGTTGAATCATACGCGGTGTAAGCAGTGATCCCGCTAAAAAGCCGGCAAAATAGCAGGACATTAACAGTCCAATTAGAAGATCATCAAAACCTTCCAAAGCCGCACGCACGCCCAATAAACTACCTTGTACGCCGACGGCAAGACCAATAAGAGAGAGGCCTGCGAAGAGCGGCCAAATGGCGACAACGGTACGAACAGGCATGACAAAAGCACTCAGTTAAACTGGGCGCCAATGTACTCTTAAAGAGGTTTATTTCAAAGCACTATTTTTGCTTTTCTTAGAGAAAAAATTAGATTAATTATCAGCCTAACTTGAACGGATTTTGGCGTTGATATTTTCGATTCATCAGTTGAAAATTTAACTCTAACCCTGCTCGATATTCCCTATGAGGTTGCATTCCCTAAAAGCATATTTACCAGCATGTCTGCATGGGTTTCGATGACATCTTCATTGCGGGGGTTGAACCCGAATAGACGCTTACATTCAGGTTCAAAAGAAAAAATGGTGGCACTCGAACTGACCATAATATAATACCAGTGTGCGAATTCCCGAGCACTCAGGTTGAGAATTTTTCTTACATGCTGCTCAAGCTGCAAACTGCCTGGACGGATATGGTTTTCAACTAAATAATCAATGCGCCAGCTTTCCTGTCGTGCCTCTTGAGCCATTAAGCGACTCAGTTCTGGATGCTCTGCATAAAAGCGCACATAAAATCGAATCATTAAGGCTAGACCCTCGCGATCGGAAATGTCTTTAATCATATCCAAACGCATATCTCGCTGAGCGTCAATTTGCTGAAAGGTGAAGTCTGCAACTGCCTTCCAGAGTTGTTCTTTGTCGCCAAAATGATAAGCCAGCATACCGCGGTTAGCCTTAGCGGCAACCTCTATATCGCGGACAGAGACCGCATCAAAACCTTGTTCGGAGAAGAGAGGAACTCCTGCTGTAATTAAGTTAGCACGAGCCACTTCCGTACGCCCTTGGATACGGCGAATTCGGCCATCGGGTAACCCTTCAGATTGAAATTGGCTCATAGCTTAGACTCAGTTGGATGACCAGAGTATAAGACTTCAATCTCTAATGTCTAGAAGCATTATTACACTAATATTCAATACCTACTAAACCTGTTGACTGACAGTTTTAGTAATGCTATGTTTGCATATAGCTGCGTTTAGCGTTAATAAACATGTCTATAAATTGGTTTAGCGAGGATAATTTACGCCGGGCAGTTGCGCGTACTAATAGCTTCAATAACAAAAAATATAAATTTTATGGGGAATTCATACATGAAAAATCAATATCATAAAACCGCACTGTTTTGCGTCACGGCAATCGCAGCCAGTGTAGCGGCCACCAGCGTTAGCGCTGCAAATGACCGACCAATGTTAGAAGAAATTATTATTACTGCAGAGAAGCGTGAAGCCTCTGTGCAAGACACATCCTTAGCAATAACCGCAATGGGTTCAGATCAACTTAAAGATCTAAATATTGTCACTCAACAAGATATTGCTAACTTTACACCTAACATGTCGTATCAAGAATCGGCTGGCGGTGGTGAAGGCAATCGTATCTATATCCGTGGCGTTGGTCGTGAAACCAGCAGTACCGGTACTGATCCTGGTGTTGGTGTATACAATAACGGTTTCTATACTACCGAAGCTGGCGTATTAAGTGGCTCTTTTGATCGTATTGAGCGCATAGAAGTATTGCGTGGGCCTCAGGGCACAATGTACGGCCGTAACACCACTGGTGGTGCAATCAACGTGGTTGCTAAGAAGCCGGGTGAAGACCTAGAGCATATCGTCCGGTTGAGACGCGGCAATTACAATATGGTCAATGCGGACGTGACCTCTAGCGGTCCTATTACTGACAAAGTGGGATACTTAGTTCATTACTCAACGTTGGAGCAAGACAGTTTTTTCACCAATGTTTCTGGTGCAGATCCTAAAGGGACTGATTCTGATTATATGGAAGCTCAGCTAGATGTTGATTTTAGCGATAATATTAACTGGAATATGCGTTACTTCAGTGCCAGTTTTGATAACGAAACGCTAGAGCGTAATAAGCTTGATGGCTATCGCAATGAGGCGGGCGCTCCATCGAAGTTGGGTCAACTGGTGATTAATCCTGAGCTATTTTCACCGCTGGCTACAGCACCTACCGATCCTTTTGAAATAAGTTCGGATATGGTTGGTTTTGTTGGTATTGATGATCAAAGAACTTACCAGTCAACGCTGACCATTGATACCGATGCCATGCAGATTAAAATTCTCAATGGTTATCAGGATTACAGCTGGTATGGTGAGAAAGATTTTGATGGCACCGCTAGTCCAGTGTCGTATGTCGAGAAAATTGGCCAGGCTGAAACCAACAAGCAGCATGAAATACAGTTTATTTCTAATGGCGATGGAGATGTTAGTTGGGTGGCGGGACTGTTTTACTATAACGTCCAGTTAGACCAACCATACACTTTGACCGATGCAGCTAATCCTTGGCTGATTGGTGCTACGACTAACCCAGATGGTATTTTCTACACTCAACGAGGATTACTCGAGTCCACTTCCAAAGCGGCTTATGGACAGGTTGATTGGCAGGCCAGCGATCAGTTAGCACTGTCCTTTGGACTACGTTATAGCCAAGACGCTAAGCAGGGAAGCGAGACTCAGTTGCAGGTTTATGATGCCGTTGTGGATTATTGTGGAGGCGCCGCGGTACTACCCTATGTGCAGGCCTATGGCCCCTATTTGGATCTCGCAGCATTAGACCCTGCCTTTACGGGTTGTCGGTTTGGCATGATCGTTGGTGGCGGAGCCGCCGAGCATGAAGCGGACTGGGATGCTACTGACTGGCGCCTAAATGCAACCTATCAATTAGACGACGACGCCATGGTTTACGCGACGGCCTCATCGGCCTATAAGCCAGGTGGTTTTCGTCTGGGTGGCTTGCAAGATGATGCAACAACGGCTGTTAATGAGTCGATTGTTGATAACGAAGACTTGTTAGCGTTTGAAGTAGGTTACAAAGGCGTTATCGGTGATCGCTTTTCAGTGAGTACAGCTGCATTCTATTATGACTACAGCGATCTTCAGGTAGAGTTAGCGATTCTTGATCCTACTTCTGGTATTGCTACCTCTAAGCTTGCTAATGCATCAAGCGCGACAATCTTTGGTTTAGAGGTTGAGTCCCAGTGGGCGGCGACCGAAAAACTAACGGTTCTGGCCAATATGTCGTTGTTGCAAACCGAATATGACGATGACTTCTTTGTATCAGACAATAAGACGAATACTATTCGTAATGCTAAAGGTAATGAACTCAATCGTTCACCCAATTCGAAATTTAGTCTAGCAGCGTACTATCGTCAACCGATGGAAACGGGAACACTCTTATTCACCGGTAACTACACCCATGTAGGTGAGCAGTTTGTGACGGTATTTAATGATGATATAGAGACCATCGACAGCTATTCACAGCTTAATGGCCGCATTTCATGGCAGCCAAACAGCGAACGATATGAAGTGTCAATTTATGGGTCAAACTTAACTGATGAACTCAGTTATGCTAATGACTACTCTGTTAGTGGTCTTGCTGATGGAGTCAGACGGTCTGGACGTCCAATCAGCCCTCGTAACTACGGTCTAGAACTGGCGGTATTCTTCTAGCCAAATTGGTAATTGCTGTAACGCAGTAGCCTAGATGCGTTACAGCTCTTTACGTCACTGAAGGAAATTCCCGCTATGGCCTCTCTCACAGGGTTAGAAAAATGGAGCTATGCCATTGGCAATGTTCCCTTTTCAGTTAAAGAAGCCGCCTTCGCCAACTTCGTCGTTTTTTATTACACCCAAGTTAATGGTCTCAGTGGCAGTCTAGCTGGCCTGGCCATGTTCTTTGCACTCACTTGGGATGCTATTTCTGATCCTGTTGTCGGTAGTTGGAGTGATAATTTTCGCTCTCGATGGGGCCGTCGCCATCCGCTTTTGGTGGCCGGGGCACTGCCTACAACGGTATTGTTTTTGGCTCTCTTTGCACCACCCCAAGGCATGAGCGAAATGGGCATCTTTGCCTGGCTACTCGGTGTGTCGATATTACTTCGCACTACATTGACGGTTTACTTTGTTCCCTACACGGCAATGGGTGCTGAGTTATCAACAGACTATGATCAGCGTACAACCATCGCTAAAGCTAGAGTAACTCTGGGCTGGATTGCCGGAATGACTTTGCCTGCCATCGCTTTTTCGTTTTTCTTTCAGCCACAGAATGGAATAGACGGCCGGCTAGTAGCAGAAAATTATTGGTACTACGGCATTTTGTCAGCTGCAGTCGCTGGGGTGACGGCCTTGATTTGTATCATAGGCACCCGATCGGTGATTTCATGGCTACCGGTGGCTACAGCCAAAGCACCCTTCAAATGGACCGACCCATACAATGACATTATCGGTGTTTGCGTAAACCGTAACTTCCGTATTTCTATTGGTTCCAGTTTAGCCTTTGGTATGTCCACAGGTGCTTATGCCACTTTAAGTCTTTATCTGGCCACCTACTTTTGGGAGCTTAGTGTTGCACAACTAGCTGGCTTCGTGGTTCCTACCGCCATTGCTACACTGGTTGCCTTTATGGTGTTGGGACCCTTAGGTCGACGTTTTGATAAGCCCACATTAATGGCCGTGTTTAGTTTAGTGCTGGCATCTAATTCAGTGTGGCTATTCGGTGGACGTCTTTTTGATGTGCTGCCGTCCAATGGTCATCCCATGCTCTATTCTTTACTGTTGCTGAATACGGGCATAGCGGTGTTCAGCATCGTGTGCCTACAAATTATGTCCGCCTCTTTTGCAGCGGACATATTGGATGAACTCGAATGGCAGACAGGCAAACGTCAGGAAGGAGTTATTTTTGCAGTTGGAGCCTTCTTGAGTAAAGCAACTATCGGTGCCGGTGCGCTTATTGCCGGTGTTGTGATTCAATGGGTCGGGATTCAAACTGACTCTGTACCGGGACAGGTTTCCGCCGATGTTCTTCAGTCATTAGGATGGTTCACCTTAATCATCGTTGCCGGTTTTTCCATGATCGGATTTGGTTTTACTACCCAATTCCGACTCAATCGTGATGACCACGCCAAACTCAGAAAAACCCTTGATGCCACCTCATAATCTTTCAAATAAACGTTATTAACGCGACAAAGGATGCTTAAGATGAACAAGTTAGACCCCAACCAAAATTACCTTATGCCTGCGCACTTTGGACCACGATACGCCGGCGAAAAGTCATCAGGTTGGTACCACGATGTCACTACCATGATGGTGTCTTATGTCACTGATCGCGATGCATTGCTGAAATTATTACCTGATTGCTTTGACGTGCCTGAGCAGGCGGTAATTACAGTGGCCTATGCTGGCAATAAAGATATCGATTGGTTAGCGGGACATGGTTATAACTTAATTGGGGTGCATGCTTCGGTTATCTACAAAGGCGATAAAGAACAAATTGTTGGCAGCTACACCTTGGTTATGTGGGAAAATTTAACTGACCCTATTTTGACCGGTCGTGAGATGCAGGGTATTTCCAAAATTTATGCTGATATACCAGCGCATCATCTGAGCGATGGTATTTGGCGCACTAAGGCTCATCATTTCGGTCATGACATTATGGATATATCGTTAACGGGATTAACGCCGGTTCCTCTAGATGTGGTACTAGCCGAGCAGAAAGCGAATAAAGCCAATGACAATCCCATGGGTTACCGATATATGCCAACTATCGGCGGCTGGGGACCCGGGGTAGGTCAGCCGACATTATTTCCATCTGAAAACAAATTTACTGATGTAAAAATAGGAACGGGCGAAGTCAACTGGAAGCACCTAACCTGGGAGCAAAACCCAACCCAGTATCACATTGCTAATGCCATGGCAGACCTGCCGATTATTGAGTACTTACCCGCCATTATGACCAAAGGTAGCGCTAATTTGTTTGTATTAGACCGCCTCCCCAGAGCATTAAAATAAGGAAATAATACGCGTGAAGATCGCCGAAATTAACAAGGTGTGCTTTGTCGGTGCTGGCACCATGGGATGTGCCAATGCAGTAGTTGCTGGTTTGGCAGGCTATAAGGTGGTTATTTATGATATTAGCAAAGCCAGTCTTGATCTAGTCCCGAGTCGATTCAAGAGTATAGGAGACTATATTGTCGCCCAGAATATTTGCTCGCAACCTGCGTTTGATTATGTCGTCAGCCAAATTGAATGCTCAGATGATCTAAATAGGGCCACCAGCGATGCAGACTTAGTGAGTGAATCGGTTTTTGAAAGTGTGGATATAAAACGTGAGGTTCACGCTAAGTTAGATCAAGCGTGTCCACCACACACGATTATTACCACCAATACCTCCTCGATTATGGTATCTGAAATTCAAGATGTGATGTCTGATGATCGCGGTGCATTATTTGCGGCATTGCACTCCCATCTTGGATCAATACTGATTGATATTGTTGGTGGTGTACGAACGTCGCAGGATACCGTCGATGTTTTAGAGCGCTATGTGTTGAGTCTTAATGCAGTGCCGTTAATTCTCAAGAAAGAGAATCCAGGCTATGTTATTAATGCAATGCTGGGGCCTGTCTTGGCTACGGCTATGCTGATGCGTCAGAAAGGCGAAGCAACCATAGAGGAGATTGATCGTGCCTGGATGATTCAGCAGGGGGTACCAATCGGGCCCTTCGGTTTAATCGATTTATTTGGCATTAATGTTATTTATGACAGCTGGCAAAAGCCCCGTTCTACACCGAATTATGAACAAAATAAGGTAGATGTTATGGCCTTGATACAGCCCTATATTGACCGACAAGAGCTGGGTGAAAAATCAATGAAAGGGTTTTATCAGTATCCGCAGCCTAGTTATCAGTCTGAAGGGTTTATCGAGTCCTCAAAGGGGGATAGTCTTGATAGAACTATCAGTCTGCTGCGCTCTACTTTAATTCTAAATGGGCTCCAATTAGCGGCTAATGAGATCGCTAGCCCAGAGGTTATTGACGGTGCATGGAAGGCCGCCATGAGTGTATCAAAAGGACCCTTTGAATTACTTAAGGAACAGGGCCGCGAGCCCTTTTTAAAGCAGTTAGACACTCATCTTCAAGAAGGCTGGTTTAGCGATGAGTTAGCCCTACCAATTAAAGCCTATTTAACGGAAAAAGCCCTCTGATTAGAGGAAATATCCTACCTTGCTTGTCAGTCATTCCTTGTTCCGGTTCATGGTAATCGGTATCCTGCGCCTATTATTATCCAACTTGGATTGACTATGGCCGCGGTGGTTGTGTCCTTAATAGAACAGAAGGTTCGAGTTTGGCTCGAACACTTTGTTGTGGGCCTCAACTTATGCCCATTCGCGGCACCCGTTGTATCTTCGGATAGGCTAAGAATAAAAATATGCGAGTCAACTGGTCTAGAGCAGATCATGCATACCTTTCTGTCTGAGTTAGACCTAATTCAGAGTTCGTCTGAGCTGGATATTGCTACCACTTTGTTGGTCATTCCCAATGCTTTGGATGATTTTGAAGATTATCTTGATGTTATTGATCTTGCTGAAACCCTATTAATCGACGCGGGCTTAGAGGGTGTTATTCAGTTAGCCAGTTTTCATCCTCACTACCAATTTGCTGAAGAGCCAGCCGAGTCGGCAAGCCATTTCAGTAATCGCTCGCCCTACCCGCTGATACATTTTTTACGCGAAGATATGATGGCATCAGCGTTACAAAACTTTACTAATTCCGAGCAAATACCTGCCCGCAATGTTGAGGCGCTCCAAGAGATTGGTCGGAACGCCATTGAACAGCGTTGGCAGCAGCTATTAGGTGATAAAGCACTATGAAGACCTTCGATGTCATTGTCATTGGTGGTGGCGCTGCGGGCTTATTCTGCGCCCTTACTGCGGGACAGCGAGGCCGTTCGGTATTAGTGCTAGATAGCAGCAATAAAGTGGGTAAGAAGATCCTTATGTCAGGTGGGGGTGGCTGTAATTTCACTAACTTGGATATAACTCCTGAAAATTATCTCTCCCAAAACCCGCATTTTTGTATTTCTGCGCTGAATCGCTACAACCAATGGCAATTTATTGATCTCGTTGAACGTCATAACATTCCTTATCATGAGAAAAGTCATGGCGAACTATTTTGTGACAACTCCTCCAAAGATATTCTAAAAATGTTACTCGATGAGTGCACCGCAGTCAGGGTAGTCATTGAGACTAAGGCGATGATTAGCCAAGTTGAAGTTTGTGAAGAGGGTGGTTTTACCCTGTCAGTGAAGGAAGAGCATTTTCAGTGTCGATCTTTAGTTGTAGCCTCTGGTGGTCTATCTATACCAACTTTGGGGGCTTCAGGATTCGGCTATGACATTGCCGAACAGTTCGGGCTCAATTTACTGCCGCGCGCTGCTGGACTGGTACCCTTTACTTTCAGTGATTGGGTAAAAGATATCAGCGAGACCAACTCTGGGTTATCCGTCGATGTTGAAATGTCAGTCAATGGCATGACCTTTCGGGAGAATTTATTGTTTACTCATCGCGGCATCAGCGGTCCGGCCGCTCTACAGCTATCCAGTTATTGGAAGCCAGGACAATTTATCAGCGTGAATTTATTACCTGATCAAAATGCTCAACTGCTATTGCTGGAGCTTAAACAATCTAAGCCAAAGAGTCTGTTGAGAAGTTTATTGGCTCCTCTACTCTCAAAAGGGCTCACTCAGTCATTGGAAAGCATTTATTGGACGACCTATTCTGATACTGCGATTGCAGAAATTCCTAACGGCGTGTTGGAGTACATTGCCGATACATTGAGTAACTGGCAATTAAAGCCCTCTGGTACAGAGGGTTATCGCACCGCCGAGGTCACATTGTGCGGTGTTGACACCGATCAAATTTCATCCAAGACCATGGAATGTAAGGCCCAATCGGGTCTTTATTTTGTGGGCGAAGTTCTCGATGTTACCGGTCACTTGGGAGGCTACAACTTTCAGTGGGCCTGGGCATCTGGTTATGCAGCAGGGTCTTACGCCTAGGCCTATTTACGGTTTGACTTGGCTTTTCTACGCCGCGCTGCGGCCTTGTCTAAGCGTAATTTTTCACGTTCTGCTTTCTCTTCTTTTAACACAGCCACTTGCTGCATTTCGGACTCAATGATTTCAGGTGTTTCAAACCCCAAAGGCCCTAACAAACCAGCGCGTAATTCATTAATAAAGATGGTTGAGACCCGTTCTAAATCGACTTTACCACCCGATCTAAGACAACCGCGCTGAGCGCCGATAATTTCTAGCAACGCAATTTCTGTGCGCGGTAATTCCTCAACATTGAATCGTTCTCGCAGTCGTTGGGGGTATGCTTCAAGCAAAAACTCTGCAGCGAAAAAGGCTAAATCTTCATAGCTTACCGCGGTATCTTTAATAGCCCCTGTCGTACCAAGACGATAGCTACCTTGAGGGTTTTCTATCTTCGGCCAGAGAATACCTGGGGTATCTAGCAGCATGATCCCATTGCGAAGGTTAATCTTTTGCTGACCTTTGGTAACTGCTGGCTCGTCACCGGTTTTGGTAATGTGCTTTCCTGCCAGACAATTAATTAACGATGACTTACCAACATTGGGGATGCCAGTCACCATGACCAAAGTGTTGCGACCTTCTTTCTGTGGACTCAGTTTGTTAATCAGGTCAATAATTTGCTTGCTCGGGTCATGATTCTTTAAATCCAATAGCAAGGTTTTGGTGTTCGCCAGTTCCTCAAAATAATCCTGCCACAGCTTGGTAATTTCAGGATCACCCAAGTCAGTCTTATTGAGTAGTTTTATGTGCGGTTTGTCAGAACTAAGCTCTTGAATAAACGGATTTGAACTACTGAAGGGAATACGGGCATCCAACACTTCAATGACCACATTAACCAGAGGCAGCGCCTCGATCATCTCGTTACTGGCCTTGCGCATGTGACCGGGATACCACTGTATAGACATGTTAGTCTCGATAATTAGTTACTGTTTAAAATAATGCTGCTCTAACAGTCTACCAAAGGACGATTTGGAAACATACGCTATTCCCGATATCGTTAAATGAATAATGAGTAAATTAATCTAAGGGGACCGCCCTTAAAAACGTTCACGGTATAAATAATGGTCAACCGATTAATATTATTCACGCTCGCTATTTATGGCACTGCAACGGCGCCGGAGTTCCAGATACAGCAGTAATACTATTCACCGGGTCTGTAGCGCCGCTCTATTTTGCTCTGCCGACGGGAGTCATCAAACAGCGGGTCATGCAGAATTTCGTTAGCGTAGTCTTCGGCCTGATCTGCATAGTGCACCGATGTCTCATCCAATGTTGCTGAACCATACTGGTGAACGCCACGCACTTTCATTACCCCTTGGTCATCCCATGAAACTTGGTAATAGAGGCCGTCTCCAGCAACATTAGTCAGGAAGTCATCTTCATCCAGACGCATGCTATAAATAGCTCTTAATGTATCAGGGCCACCGGCTACTGGAATATTAAGATCACCACGAACATGCCGGTTGACATCACCCCAAAGGGGGTCAATACGACCGATTGTGCTGATTAATAGGTCAGTACAACGAATCAACTCGTCCAGTGCCGTTGGTGCAGTAATGCCTTTTTGTTCGGACAACCATTCACCACCCAGAACACAGGCACTGAGTGCTGCGCCACGGTTGTTAATATCAGTCGATAGATCCCAGTTAGCAATTAAAGTCTGTGCCGCCTGGTAGTTTTGTAAACTATCACTCTGTATTTCGCCGAGATCAGTCGCAGCCGCCTGCTGTAAATAAGCATAAGCACGAGAGTTAACACTGTATTTTTTATCGTGTTTGATATCAAAGAATTGTTGTTCTGAGATTGACTCAAGTTCCGCTAATAACTCCAAGCCACGATCGGCGCGATTGGTCATGCGCGTTGGAAAGCCGTCTTCAATACCGTAGTCATCTTTATTAGGGTTGTCAGTTTCTGCACTGACACGAAACGGCGTTTGATTGGCACTGTGCAAGTAGCCTGATGTGGGGTTAATTACCTGTGGCAGGTCATCAAAGGCCATATAGTCTTGCCAGATTAGACGGCTATCATCACCCGGCAAATACTGTGTCCAATCGTAACTAGGCAGCCGTTTGGGCGTTAGAGAATTGTGCACAAACATCGTATTGCCTTCGCGGTCAGCATAGACAAAATTGAAACTGGCAAAGGCTTGTATCCGCATCGCATCACGCCATTGTTCAAAATTTTGCGCTTTACTCATAGCCAGCCACTGTTCTAACTGACGCACCTCGCCCATACCGGCATAACGCACCGCATAAGTGCCATGTTCATTCTGAATGACAGGACCATGCTCAGACTTTAAACCGGTCTCCGTGATGGTCCAGGGAAGAAATCCAAATAGCTTTACTTCAATCTCGATGTCTTTCGCGTCTAAAGACTTCCACTCCCCGTCAAGTTTGTAGCGCATGGGGTCGTTGGGGTCCATATCTAGTACATAAATATCAACCAGGTCAGGTTTGTTGACCGTTGCACCCCAGGCTAAATTTTCGGTAAAACCCACACCTATGGTGGCACTGCTTGGAAATAAACCTCCCATAACATTGAGGCCTTCTTTACTCTGAATATGGGCTTCATACCAAGCTACCGGGCCAGTTGTGGGCTGGTGGGAGTTAATGGCCAAGCGCGTTGCACCATCGACGGTAAACGGTGATGAAACAGCAATAGCGTTAGACCCAACCGGAAGATTACCAATAGTGACTCCTTCAGCCATGGGCCTAGCTTGTTGATCTTCATCAGCGGGGCCGCGGCTCACGGGGCGCTGTCGTTGAGGTTCAAAAAGCTCGGTAATAGATGCATCAAAACCGAAAAATAAAAGATGCCGCAACATGTAACCGGCGATAACATCTTTTTCAGTGATTGGAAAAATCGATGGATTAGTCTGCTCAGGATGCAATGCCGCATAATAGTTAATGCCATCAACAAAAGCGCTAATCCAAGCGCGAGTTTCAGGTTTTAGTTGGGTCTCATAGTCACGGTCAATAGTCTCCCAAATACCCAACCACTGGACTAAAAAGTCAACAGTTGCCGCGTCTTTTCCATTAATGGCTGCATTAGTCCCGCGATAAAACGGAATAGTGTCATGAATAATTTGCCAGTTATCTTCGGCCTGTGCATAGGCAAAACCAAAAGCCGCATCGACATCGCGTTCACCAATAACATGGGGTACCCCAAGATGGTCACGCTCAATCACCACCTGGTACTTGTCACCGAGGGTTAAATAGTCATCCGTGGCAAATTTATTGGCGCAGCCTGACAGTACAATAAGAGAGGCTATTGCGACAATACTAAGAGTTAAAAATTTAAATAGTGCCATGGTGAGCCCATTTGTAATTGTTATATTAAAAATACGTATTAGTTAGCCAAAGAGACCGCAAATTCTTCTAATAAAAGCTCTATGATAAACCCAGTAGTAACACCAAAAGCTAAGGTCCTAACTTATAAACACAACGACAATATTTCCGTCGTGAGCACCAGTTCATTATCAGCAGACAGGCAGGTAATCTCATCATCTTGAATACTAACCTGTAATTCAATAGTACGCTTTAAGAATACTTTTAACTGTTCCAAGGATGCCGCATCAATACGTTTAACCGTAAGGTTTTTAAAGCGCGAAAGCTGCGGCTGAATCTTTTCCCACCAAAGGTTGGCAGAGCCAGCGCCATAGGCATAAACAATCACTTGCTGTGAACGACCACAGGCTTTTTTTAGACGTTTTTCACTAGGCAGGCCAAGTTCGACCCACAGCTCAATTTCATCACTGAGACTTTTCTGCCACAGGTCTGGCTCATCATCGGTACTCAACCCTTTAGTAAACGACATAGTATCACTGGCATGCAGGGCGAAAACCAAAAGCCGCAGCATTAACCGATCAGCCGTTTCAGAGGGATGTTGTGCAAGGGTTAGGCTGTGCTGTTCATAATAATGACGGTCCATATCAACAACATTTATTTCCGCTTTATAGATCGTTGCGCTAAGAGCCATAATTAGTCGCTTTTTAGATTAGTTTCAGAAAATACATAGTACAGGACGGAGCAATGCGAAGTATTCAATAAGACTCATTATTAGCTCATCTTCAAATCTGCCATGGTCATAGGTGTGTTAAAAATAGTCTTATTGGGATTGGGGTTTATTCATTTTCATAAGCGGCTAGCCCATACCTTAATTTCTATGACTTGTTGTCGAACCGCACGAACTGCAAGGCGGGGTCCCGACTCAGCGACTACGCTTAAAAGACGCCTATATTTTTCCAATAGCCAAAAAATACAGTGGTTAAGCTACATTTTCTGGGTGATATGAAATCGCAGAGCGAGACGTGCAAACCAAAAAGGTTAGGTTTACACTTTGATCTTTCTAAAAGGGACTAACATGAAAAAAATCTTCAAATATTCTGGATATGGTGTGCTCTCGTTAATACTAGTCGCCACAGTGTTTACCGCTAATTTACTGCTTCAGCCCTACGATAAACTTCGCATTTACCTTAGCCTTGGTCCTGAGGTGGAAGTACTTAGTAGCGATGGCTTGGCTTATCGTGATTTAAATAAAAACCAGCGTTTAGATATTTATGAGAACACACAGGCATCGGCCTCAGAGAGAGTGGAGGACTTGCTTGGGCAAATGATCTTAGAAGAAAAAGTCGGTCAGATGATGCACCCGGCCATTACTATTAAGCCCGATTTTCCGCTGATGGCCTTTCACTTTGCCATGGGGCGAGTAGACATAGATGCCGTAGAGATATTTGATAAACATATTAGCCACTTTAACTTTTATGGTGCGCCAACGCCTTTAGAGATTGCTGAGAAACTTAATAGGCTACAAAAAATAGCGGCAAGAACCAGACTGGGTATTCCGCTGACGATTAGTTCAGACCCACTGCATGAGGCAGCCAGTGGTGGCATTGCCGCGTTCTCTGTAAAAGGTTTTTCCGGTTGGCCATCGCAACTTGGCTTTGCTGCAGCCCGAGATATTGATCTTGTTAAGCGTTTTGGCAAAATTGCGGCTGCAGAATACCGCGCAGTTGGCTTACGCACGGCGTTACACCCTATGGCAGACTTAGCCACGGAACCTCGTTGGGCTAGAAATTTTGGAACCTTTGGGTCTGACGCGCAGTTGTCTGCCGAGATGACTAACGCCTATATGTTAGGTTTTCAAGGTACTAGGCTAACAGACAAAAGTGTTATGACTATGGTCAAGCATTTTCCTGGGGGTGGGCCACAGGAGTTCGGTTTAGACGCCCATTTGCCTAGTGGTAAACGGCAAGTCTACCCGGGAGACAATTTTGATTACCATGTGGAGCCGTTTAAAAAAGCTATTGATAATGGCCTGCGGGTGATTATGCCGTATTACGGTGTGCCTGTTGATCAGACCGATGAAAACGTCGCCATGGGCTTTAATAAAATGATACTCACTGATTTATTGAGAGACGAATTAGGGTTTACCGGTGTGGTCTGCACTGACTGGGGCATTGTCTCGAGTCGTGCTTGGGGCGTAGAGGGTATGTCAGTACGTGAACGCTACAAAAAGTCCGTTGATGCAGGGGTCGACCAATATGGTGGCGAGAATGACCCTGAACATATTATTGATCTAGTCAGGTCAGGAGAGCTTAGCGAAGCGCGCATAGACCAGTCAGTGCGAAGGATTTTACTCAACAAGTTTGAGTTGGGCCTATTTGAGCAGTCATTGGTCGATGAAGACGCCATACCTGAGCTCATTAGAACCCCCCAGTACCTTGCTGCTGGACTAGAAGCACAGCGCAAATCGATTGTGTTGTTGAATAATAAAATGGCCGATACAGTGGCACTGCCGCTTGCTGAGGGCACTAAAATCTTTGTTGATGGTTTAGATGCGGATCAGGCTAAGCGATATGGAACATTGGTTAATAGCGCGGATCAGGCCGATGTAGTGGTCTTGTATTTACCGACGATTTTCAATGGAAATCAAGCACCGGGCTCAGATGAGTTAATGGATCAGTTTTTGAGTACTATTTTACCGGATGACGATCTTGCCTTTAGCGCAGCAGTCTTAGAAAAAGCCAAAGGTTACAGCGAGAATGCACGACTAATTACTGTGGTTGACCTTAACCGTCCTGCTATTTTGACTGAACTCAACCAACTTAGTGACGGTCTTATTGGCACCTTTGGTGTTTATGATTCGTTGCTGTTTGACGTGATTTTTGGTCAATTTAGTCCGCAAGGAAAGTTACCCTTTGAGATACCTTCCTCTATGGACGCAGTGATGGCGCAAAAAGAAGACCTTCCAGATGATTCCTTGGCACCAACCTTTATCTTTGGGCACGGGTTGAGTTATTGATATAACCCTACACCCTTAGTTTTGTTCTAAAAAAAACACCTTGGGCTAAAAGCCCAGATCTTCCTGTGTGACATTCACCTGAATATGGTCACCTTGTATTTCAGTGTTCACCAAAATGGGCCGACAGCAGACAAAGCAGTCTTCGGTGTAGATTTGGGATTCTGAAGGATCGACCAACAGCGTAATAGTCTCCCAGCAAAAGGGACAGGTTATGGGTTCTTCGATCAGTTCAAATGACATAAATCACGCTCTCAGGGGTCTCTCAGACTAAGTCCTTTAAGGGGTGATGTTCAGCGGCCCAAGGGCTTTCAAAAAATGGGTCAACCATGGCAGAAGTGACCTCTTCGATACGGGCTGGATTCCATGCTGGGCTATGATCTTTGTCTATGGCCAACGCGCGAATACCCTCGATCGTTTCACTCGTTGTTCCCGAGCGTTGCAAATGATCAGTTTGAAAACAGTGCCTTACCAGTGTTCTTTCCATTCTAAGATCATCTGCTAGCGTCATTGAGCGCCCAAGCCGAAGCTGTTTGAAGGTGACATGTAGCATCAAAGGCGAGCGTTTTTGTAACACTGCCAAGGTGTCTGCGGCCCATTGGGAATCACTCTTGGTCAAGGCTTGCACAATATCCTTGACGCTATCTAAGCAAAATATTGAGTTAATCTCGGGTGTTAGCCAGTCTGACGAGGTGCCGCGCTTGAGACGACTCTGTAAACGGCCAATCCTTGCGGTTACAGACATCATCGGATTGTTGGTGAGACCGTCCCAGAGATCAGCCATATCATCGCTGTCTGCAAGGCCATCGGCTAAATCAACATCTAAAGCGTCAGCGCCGACTAACAGTTTTCCAGTTAGAGCGAGGTACTCGCCGCTACTGCCAGGGCATCTACTAAGGAAATAACCCCCGCCAACATCGGGAAATAGTCCAATATTGGTTTCAGGCATCGCCATTTTGGTTCGTTCAGTGATAACTCTAAGAGTAGCGCCTTGGGAAATACCCATACCACCTCCCATAACAATGCCGTCCATGAAGGCTATATAGGGTTTTGGATAGTTAAAAATTAAATAATTTAATTGATATTCTTCGGTAAAAAAAGCCTCCAAATTAGGATCATCAGACATTCCCGCAGCGTGGAAAAAGCGGATGTCACCACCAGCACAAAATCCACCAAAAGGACCATTCTTGTTAGAGCCGCGCACCGCAACTGCTTCAATGGCTGGGTCGTCACGCCAGTCGTTTAGCGTTTTGGTTAGGTCACGAATCATGTTCAGATTTAGGGCGTTTAGGGCCGCTGGGCGGTCCAGAGTAATAAGTCCGACGCCGGCTACAACGTCAGTAATAATATGGCTCAAGATAATACTCCGAAATGAATACATTAACGGCCTAGACAGTAGCGAAAACTACCCTAGATGTCGACCTTGCTTGCGGTTTAGATGCAAAAAATGATTTACTTCAGCTGTAATTTGAGTAGTTGCATCAAACCTTTATCGGAGATCTTGCATGTACATTGGCGACTTAGCAAAACAGACACCCCATAAAGCGGCTTACATTATGGCGGGCAGTGGTGAAATAGTCACCTACCAGCAATTAAATGAACGATCCTGCCAGACTGCCCAATTATTTAGATCGATGGGGTTGCAAACAGGCGATCACATTGCGCTATTGATGGAAAATAATGCTCGGTTTCTCGAAATTTGCATGGCAGCTGCACGATCCGGTTTGTTTTATACCGCTATTAGTTCTCGGCTGACAGCTGGTGAGGCCGCCTATATTATTAACGACTGTGGCGCAAAGCTGTTTATTAGTTCTTTTGTAAAAGGTGAGTTGGCGACTGAATTACTGGATGATTTGCCTACGGTGGAATCTAGACTGATGGTTAATGGCACTGTAAATGGCTACGACAGTTATGAGTTCTTACGTGATCAGATGTTGCAGCACCCTATTGCTGATGAGGCTGCCGGGATTGATATGTTGTACTCATCGGGTACTACGGGGAAACCTAAGGGCGTTAAAATTCCTTTGCCAGACATAAACGTGGGGGATGAGTCTTCTAACTTAGTACTGCTGTCAAAGGGACTCTACGGCTTTGGCAATGAAACGATTTATTTGTCTCCAGCACCCCTCTATCATGCAGCGCCACTGCGCTATAACCTCGTAACGTTGCTCTTTGGCGGCACTAGTGTAGTAATGGAAGACTTTAATGAAGAAGAGGCGTTACGCCTGATTGAAAAATATCAGATTACCCACAGCCAATGGGTCCCTACTATGTTCGTTAAAATGTTAAAAATGTCGGAAGAGGCTCGCACTAAATATGATATTTCTTCATTGCAGGTTGCGATTCATGCGGCGGCTCCCTGCCCGATAGAGATCAAGAAAAAAATGATTGATTGGTGGGGGCCGGTGATGTTTGAATATTATGCTGGCTCAGAAGGCAATGGCTTTTGTGCAATCAACTCCGATGAATGGTTGGCTCATAAGGGAAGCGTCGGTAAGGCCATGGTTGGCGTTTTACATATTTGTGATGATGACGGTAATGAGGTTGCTATTGGAGAGGCAGGAACCATTTATTTCGCGGATGGTCCTGTGTTCGAATATCACAATGATCCGGACAAAACCAAAGAATCAAAGCATATAAAAGGCTGGACAACACTCGGTGATGTAGGGCGTGTTGACGAAGAGGGATTTTTGTATTTGACAGACCGAAAAGCCTTTATGATTATTTCAGGCGGTGTAAATATATATCCACAAGAAGCGGAAAATCGGTTAATTATGCATCCGAAAGTCGCTGATGTCGCTGTATTTGGGGTACCTAATCAAGAGTTTGGTGAAGAGGTAAAGGCCGTTGTTCAGCCAATGGATTGGGCTGATGTAGGGCCAGACTTCGAAGAAGAATTAATGGCATTTTGTCAGCAGGAGTTGGCGAAAATAAAATGTCCTAGATCTGTCGATTTTGACAAGGAATTGCCTCGGCATCCTACTGGTAAGCTTTATAAGCGCCTACTTCGAGATAAGTATTGGGCTGATCATAAAACCCATATTATTTAGTGTCTTGGGGGATATCTCAGAGAAAAATAGCCCCAGGCTCAGGGTTAATTAATACAGCCAAAACGAGTGCTTTTACGTTGCTTAGACGCTCTTTTTAATAGCTTTTCTGTAAGACTGAACCCGCAGGATCGAAATCGTCAATCAGGGCCGATCTTATAGGTCCAAACACAACCATTGCGTTAGATTCTATTTTTGAGTGGGCTAACGTAAACGCTCAAATACAAGTGTAATACTAATCTGAACTGGGTCTAATTTTTTAATTGATTAGGAGTAATTTTTTACCTCATTGCCTTTAACTGTTCAGAGTTGTTGATATTTTTGCAGACAAAAAGGTCCTAACACTCGACCGAAATAGGTAATCTAATTAGATCTTAAGACCGTACACTAGCACTTGCCGAGAGCTAATTATGACAAACAACGAAAACTCTTCAGTGATGACCCTAATGCGGATTTTGGGTTATGTCGGACTAATACCCTTCGTGGTGCCGGTATTACTAATGCTTGATGGGTTTTGGTTTGGCCCAGGCTTACAAAGTGCGGCGCTGTTTGGACTCTATGCCCCCTATATTTTTATTGCCTACAGTGCGGTGATTTTAAGTTTTATGTCTGGCACCCTTTGGGCAAGCTGGCAGACGGTTGAAAATGGAAGTTTAGCCAAGCTTATTGTTTTGATGAGTAATCTTTTAGCCCTGAGTGCTTGGTGCGCGCTGTTGCTTATTTATGTCGCTCCGATAATGACGATATTTGCGGTTACTTTGCTGATGTTGGGTTTTATCAGCCTGTTATGGGCAGAACGTCTGACTAATCCCGTTGATGAGCAGTATTGGCGAATGCGTTTGTCTCTGACCTCACTGGTCACTGGCCTCCATCTTGTGGTGGTAGCCCTGATGTTGATGGAGTTTTAAGCGTGACAGAATTGACTGTTTTTTATGATGGAGGCTGTCCACTTTGCGCGGCTGAAATTAACCATCTTCAGCGACTGGATAGCGATAATAAAATGGTCTTTGAGGATATCTATGCCCCTCATTTTAGCGATCGCTTCCCGCACATTAACCAACAGAAAGCAGATCTAATATTGCATGGACAATGGAAGGATGGTGCGATGATATATGGTTTAGATGTTACCTACTATTCTTGGACACTGGTCGGTAAAGGCCGATGGGTGAGTATTCTTCGCTGGCCGGTGTTTAAGCAGGTTGCCAATATAGGCTACCGTTTTTTTGCGAGATATCGCCACCGAATCTCTGCGCTCGTCACTGGAAAGCCCCGCTGCGAGAGATGTGACGCAGGCAGTACAGTAAAATGATGACAGATACGGCTAGGTGTGCCTTGGTCTTAGGAGCCAGTGGTGGTTTAGGTGCAGCGCTGGTGGTTGAGTTTTTAGCTGACCCTGCTATTACCCAGGTAATCGCTGTTAGTCGCAAGGGGCAGCCATTGTCCTTGTCGGTGTCGGACGACGTGACAAATAAGCTGGTCTGGATTCAAACGGAATACGATGAACAATCGATGACTACCGTGGTTGACCAGATAGAGGGCCATGCGGGCAATATTGCTAGAGTATGTATCTGTCATGGATTACTTCACTCGGAGACAATCTGGCCAGAAAAGCGCCTTGAAGACATTAATGCTGACGCCTTGCATGAGATATTTCAGAGCAATACGGTGGTGCCCACCCTCTGGTTAAAATTACTGTTTAAATTACTTAAGGGGGAAGAGCCTTGCGTGGTGGCAACCATGAGCGCTAGAGTTGGCAGTATCGGTGACAATCGAATGGGTGGATGGCATTCTTATCGCGCGTCTAAGGCTGCGTTAAATATGGTCCTGAAAAACATGGCGATTGAATATGGCCGGCGGGCTAAAAACGTCAAATTAATCTCTTTTCATCCAGGTACAACAGATACAGGGTTGTCCCAACCCTTTCAGGCTGCTGTGCCAAGTGGAAAGCTTTTTACACCGGCCTTCGTGGCTACTCGCCTGTCTGGGATAATGGATAATGCCGCTCTGGATGGCGGGTTGTCCTATATTGATTGGAACGGTCAACCGATACCCTGGTGATCGGCATGCAAGTTTCTTTAGCCGCCCAATAGTTCAGCGTGTAAACTAGTGACCTGAAGGGTTTTTACTGACGAATCTTTGTCATGTTAAAAGCGGTTCCCGACAATTCTCTCTAGGCATTCTATGGCCAAACAACAGGTTCTCAATTGCGACATCGTCGATCTTCTTCATGATGGTCGAGGAGTAGGCCGTATTAACGGTAAAGCCTATTTTGTCGAGGGCGCTTTACCGGGTGAGTCTGTGGAGTTCCAAGTGACCAATGAAAAGCGTAATTACGGTGAAGGGCGTATGCGCAGCCGCAGTGTAACCTCAGAGCATCGAGTAAAACCTGGGTGTAAGCACTTTTCACGCTGTGGTGGCTGCAGTTTGCAGCACCTTGACCACGAGCAACAGATTGAATTCAAAAAAAGTCAAGTGGTTAGTAGTTTCGACCGGCTAAATATAATAACTGAGTCATTGTTAACACCCATCAATGGTTATCAATGGGGTTATCGACGTCGTGCGCGACTTGCTGTGCAAAGAGCTAAGGATGGCCAGTTTATTGTGGGCTTTCGTAACACCGGCAGTCGGCGAATAGAACCCATTACCGAGTGCCTTGTGTTAGATGATTCTTTAGCGGCACTTTTAGTTGTATTACCTCAGTGGCTACAGTCATTGCCTGCAGGCATTACCTTTTATGAGATAGAGCTGGTCAGTGCAGATAATGCCATCGCCATTGCACTGGAAGCGAGTCGTCAACTTAAAGATAATGAGCTTAATGTGTTAATGAAAGGTCTCCAGTCTCTCAGCGAAACTCCTATCCAGTGCTGGTGGAAGGTGGGTAAAAATGGCCAGTTCCAACAGTTAGGCGAGGGTGCTGGCGAGCTTTATCTTAAGGAGTCAGGAAAGCTTAAATTTTGTTTTGAGCCAGGGCAGTTTATTCAAGTGAATGGCGAAATTAATACCAAAATGGTGGATCAAATGCTCAGGCTAGTGTTGCCTAGTAGTTCTGGTGTTGCGGTGGACTTATTCTGTGGAGCCGGCAATCTTTCATTGCCCTTAACAAGGCAGTTTGATCAAGTAATTGGCATTGAAGGATTAGAAAGTTTGGTGGCTGGCGCGGCAAAAAATGCGAGCGAAAATAAGATAACGACTGCGCAATTTTTCACCGCCGATCTTACTCAGAAAAACAGTCTAAACAAAATAAAGCAAATACCAAAATTGCTCGACTTAGTGGTGCTTGATCCGCCACGCAGTGGCGCTTTAGATATTATGCCCTGGATCGCAAAATCAGGGGCCAAGCAGGTGATCTATATTTCCTGTCATCCGTCGACAATGGCCAGAGATGCACGGTATCTGTTAGACGCAGGCTATAGACTAAAAGACCTTGGTGTGCTGGATATGTTCCCTCATACCGCTCATGTGGAAGCAATGGCATTGTTCGAGAAATAAATAATATTTATGCTGTTTTTGGATCTGGAAATCGATTATGAGACTGTAAGGGTTGGGTCATTTAAGGTAAACTCCACTTAATACGTGAATCTCGATTTAACTCCCTAGGAAACCTTTTAATCATGTTTGATAAAGATCATACCATTGAAAATATTGACCCTGAATTATGGCAGGCCATTCAACTTGAAGACCAGCGTCAAGAGCAACATATAGAACTAATTGCCTCTGAGAATTACACCAGTCTTGCGGTTATGGAGGCTCAGGGCGGCAAGATGACTAATAAGTATGCAGAAGGTTATCCTGGCAAGCGTTATTACGGCGGTTGTGAGTATGTTGATGTTGCCGAACAATTGGCTATTGATCGATTAAAAAGTCTCTATGGGTCTGAATATGCGAACGTGCAGCCGCACTCTGGGTCTCAGGCAAACAGTGCTGTATTCTTAGCGCTGATTAAAGGTGGTGATACTGTGTTGGGGATGAGCCTAGCAGACGGAGGTCATCTTACGCATGGAGCCAAGCCCAACTTTTCTGGGAAGCTCTATAATCCAATTCAATATGGGCTAAATACCGATACAGGGTTGATCGACTATGAGCAAGTTGAATCGCTGGCTATCGAGCATAAGCCGGCTATGATTATCGCAGGCTTTTCAGCCTACTCGGGAATTATGGATTGGGCTAGGTTCAGAGAGATTGCGGACAAAGTGGGTGCTTACTTACTTGTTGATATGGCGCATGTGTCAGGTTTGGTTGCTGCAGGTGTTTATCCAAGCCCAATACCCCACGCTCATGTTGTGACATCTACGACTCACAAGACCTTGCGTGGTCCTCGTGGCGGAATTATTTTGACTAACGATGCGGAGATCGCCAAGAAGTGTAACTCTGCTGTTTTCCCTGGCAGCCAAGGCGGACCACTCTGTCATGTGATCGCAGCTAAGGCTATTGCTTTTAAAGAAGCAGCCAGCGAAGATTTTGTGGTTTATCAAAAACAAGTTGTTGCGAACGCTAAAGCAATGGCCGCAACCTTTATGGAACGTGGTATCAATATCGTTTCTAATGGTACTGAAAATCACCTTATGCTGGTTAGTTTGATTGGCAAAGAGTACACCGGAACTGATGCCGATCGTGCTATGGGGGAGGCGTTTATTACCGTCAATAAAAATGCAGTTCCTAAGGATCCGCGGTCTCCATTTGTGACCTCTGGGTTACGTGTTGGCACACCGGCGATCACTACTCGCGGGTTCGGTTTAGACGAAACCGTCGAGTTGACGCATTGGATGTGTGACATTCTCGATAGTCTTGAAAATGGCACGTCGGAACAAGTAGTTGCAGACACTAAACTGAAGGTTCTGGAAATATGCCAGCGCTTCCCTGTTTATGGCTGATTTCCTTAAGCCTAAACTGTCGTGTTAAAACAGCATGCTTTAAGAGTGAGGTGAAATCTATGTCCGACCAATCTGTGCCACTCCGTTTAGCGGCCACTGCGGTTTTGTTGCGAAACTCAAATAATGGCATAGAAACGTTGTTGCTAAGGCGTAACGCCAAGCTGGCGTTTGCGGGTGGCGCTTGGGTCTTCCCTGGTGGGGCAATTGACGCTGATGAGTTAGAGGCTGCGGCTAGTGAAGAAGAGGCGGCAGTGGCGGCAACGGTGCGAGAGATTGGCGAGGAATGTGGTCTAAATGTAGCAGGCCAAGACTTGATCCACTTTTGTAATTGGACTACCCCGGTGGGGGAAAAGCGGCGTTTTGCTACTTGGTTTTTTGTTGGCAACGTCGATGCTGACTCGGGGAAGGTGGTTATTGATGACGGTGAGATTCATGAATTTCAATGGATCAGGCCTGAAGACGCCATTACCCTGCATCACCAAGATGAGTTAACTCTTATGCCGCCCACCTATCTTTCGCTAAGCCTTTTGACACATTATGAAACGGCTGAATTAGCCTGTAGCGCGCTTGCGGTGCGCAAGCCTTATGATGTAACGCCTAGATTATGTCAGTTTCAAGATGAGATAGTTTGCCTGTATCCTGGTGATGCGGGTTATGCGGCAATAGATGCCGCTTTACCTGGGGCACGGCATCGAACAGTATTTGCCAGTCGCGGTATGCTTTACGAACATTCGGGCGATAATGTTGGTCTTACGCCGATGAATCAGCCTTGATTTCAAGCTAGGCTAATAACGACTGTTGGTGTGTTAGAATAGCGCTCCATTTTTTGAGCTTCACGTTTACGAGCTTAGTTATGTATTGTCCGTTTTGTAATGCTGATGACACCAAAGTCGTCGATTCGCGATTGGTTGCTGAGGGTGGTCAAGTGCGTCGTCGTCGCGAGTGCGTAGAATGTAGTGAGCGGTTCACTACCTATGAGCTTGCTGAATTGGTGATGCCCAGAGTGATTAAAAGTGATGGCAGCCGAGAACCATTTAATGAAGAAAAACTCCGAGCTGGGTTGCAGCGTGCTTTGGAAAAGCGGCCCGTTTCTATTGAGCAAATTGAAATTGCTCTGTCTCAAATAAAACATTTCCTTCAAGTCACCGGTGAGCGAGAAATTAACTCTCGAATTATTGGTGAAGAAGTTATGGGCCAGCTTCATGAGTTAGATGAAGTGGCCTATATCCGCTTTGCCTCGGTGTATCGAAGTTTTCAGGACTTAAGCGAATTTCAAGATGAACTTAATCGATTAAAAGACAAAAAACCTAGTCAGGAAGAAGGGCGGTGAGTTTCTCTCTAATTGACCGCGAGATGATGTCTAGAGCCCTGATGCTGGCGGCCAAGGGGTGCTATACCACGTCGCCTAATCCAACTGTAGGCTGCGTAATCTCTGTCGACGATCAGATTGTCGGTGAAGGCTTTACTCGCCCGTTGGGCGGTAATCATGCAGAGATTGAGGCACTTAATCAGGTGTCTGATGCTACTAATAGCTGTGTTTATGTGACGCTGGAACCCTGTAGCCATCAAGGCAAAACGGGACCCTGTGCCCTAGCATTGATTGAAGCCGGGGTGTCGAGAGTCGTGATAGCCTGTGAGGACCCTAATCCTCTTGTGGCGGGTTCGGGCATTAAGCTATTGCAAGAGGCTGGTATAGAGGTTGAGTGCGGGTTACTGGAAGATCAGGCGCGAGAGATAAATAAGGGTTTCATTAAGCGTCATGAGCAGGGCCTGCCGTGGGTGTTAGTTAAGATGGCCGCAAGCCTAGATGGCCGCACAGCGATGGCCAGTGGCCAAAGCCAGTGGGTGACTACGCCAGCATCTCGGCAAGACGTGCAACGATTGCGCGCCGCAAGTTGCGGAATCATTACAGGTATTGGTACTCAGTTAATGGATGATCCCTCATTGACGGTGCGGATAACGGGCGAAGAGTTGGGTGTGGATGATCCCTTAATTCAACCTATACGAGTGGTTGTTGATAGCCAACTGCAAATGCAGCCTAGCGCGAGAATGCTGGTCCAGCCAGGCGTTACGTTGATTGCTACCTTGGATGGAGATCGCCAACGGCAAAAGGCGCAGGCACTTATTGATGCTGGAGCAGAGGTTGTATTTTTGCCAGCCAATGGAAATCATGTTGATCTGAAGGCATTGTTGACTGAGTTAGCTGCCCGCAACTGTAATCGGGTAATGGTTGAGGCTGGTGCTGGCTTGGCTGGTGCTTTTGTAGCAGAGGGATTGTTAGACGAATTAGTGTGCTACTGGGCACCAAAATTATTTGGTAGCGATGCAAGACCTATGTTTGATTTGGCGATTAATACGATCGATGCCCATCTTGCGTTGTCGATAAAAGATATTAGACAAATTGGTGAAGACCTGCGTATTACTTTGTACCCAGACAAAGATTATTAATATAGACCGCACGCAGGGTGCCATAATGGAATTTAAAATTTATAGTTAGGGCGAAAATTTATGTTTACAGGAATTATTACGGCTATCGGTGAAGTCACTGCTTTGGAGCCTCGCGGTGGTGATGTTCGGCTGACTATTAACACGGGTGATTTAAGCTTAGGTGATATTGGTTTGGGTGACAGTATCGCTTGTAATGGTGCTTGCCTTACTGCTGTAGAGTTAACTGGCGAAGGATTTGTTGCTGACGTGTCAATTGAGACATTAAGCTTGACTACAGTTGGTGGTTGGAGCGTAGGTACCCGTGTCAACCTTGAAAAGGCCATGCTCGCTAGCGATCGCTTTGGCGGTCATATAGTGTCTGGACATGTTGATGGGCTTGGAAAAGTGACCGCTTTTTATGAGGATGCTCGCTCCTGGAGGTTAAGGATTCTTGCCCCACGGGAACTTGCCAAATACATTGCCCAAAAGGGCTCAATTACCGTCGATGGTACAAGTTTGACCGTCAATAATGTTGATGGCGCGGAATTTGAATTAAATATTATTCCCCAAACGTTAACTCATACGGTAATTGGAAAATACAAAGTTGGCACTGAGGTGCATCTTGAAATTGATTTGGTCGCTCGATATTTAGAGCGTTTATTACTTGGTGATAAAGCTGCTGACGAATAGGCGTTAAGGCATAAAACGGAAGAGACAAAAGGCATGGTGTTAAACACGGTAGAAGAGTTACTAGAAGATATTCGTCAAGGCAAAATGGTTATCTTAATGGATGACGAAGACCGAGAGAATGAGGGTGACTTGGTTATGGCTGCACCAATGGTGCGCCCGCAAGACATTAACTTTATGGCAACCTATGCTCGAGGGCTGATTTGTCTGACCTTAGACGAGCAACGCTGCAAACAGCTTGATTTGGCGATGATGGTTAATCATGACAGCAACGCTTCGAGTTATGGAACACCTTTTACCCTCTCTATTGAGGCGGCAGAGGGAGTGACTACAGGGATTTCCGCAGCCGATCGAGCACGAACGGTCCAGGCGGCCGTGGCGAGTAATGCCAGACCAAATGATATTGTTCAGCCGGGCCATATCTTTCCTCTTAAAGCGCAGCCAGGGGGTGTGTTGAGTCGAGCTGGTCACACTGAAGCGGGTTGCGATTTAGCTAGAATTGCAGGTTTTGAGCCAGCCGCCGTGATTGTAGAGATCATGAATGAAGATGGCACAATGGCCCGACGTGATGATCTTGAAAAGTTTGCTAAAAAGCACCAGCTTAAAATTGGCACTATTGCAGATCTGATTCATTATCGGTTGGTGACGGAGAAAACCACTCAGTGTATTAATGAGCGCACGGTCACTACTCATTATGGTGAATTTGTATTAAAGACCTACCTGGACAATGCCCGTAATGAAAAACATTTTGCGTTGGTTATGGGCGATGTGAGTACAGATGAACCAGCCCTAGTAAGAGTTCATATTAATCGTTCTGCAAGAGATATCTTGGCTCTGGAGTCGGGGGGAAAGTTCAAATCTTGGTCTTTCCATAGTGCTCTAGAGCGTGTTGCTAAAGAAGGCCGTGGTGCTGTGGTGTTGGTCTACCACCCCGAAACTGCAGAGGATGTCGACAACAACATCGAGATGATTGCTAACCCGGGTATTGGCGGCGCTCAGTCAGCAAGTGATGTCGTTTATCAGCAAGTAGGTACGGGGTCACAGATCTTGATGGATTTAGGCGTACATAAAATGCGACTAATGAGTGCGCCATTTAAGTTTAGCGCAATCTCGGGCTTTGATCTTGAGGTTGTTGAATACGTTAATTGCGATTAATGTCTCCAGTAGTATTGATCATGAAAATTCAAAAGAGAGCAGGAATTATAGATGGGTGAATACAAGCCAGAAGAAGGCAGCTTTAATGTTGGCGCGGTGCGCATAGCAGTTATTGCAGCACGTTGGAATTCAGAGGTGACTGATGGTTTGTTGGCAGGAGCAGTTCGTGCGCTCAGTCGTCATGGTGTCAGTGATGATGCTATTGAGATATATCGGGTGCCAGGTGCGTTTGAATTACCCCTGGCAAGCCAAAGAGCGGCCCAAACAGGACGTTTTGATGGGGTTATAGCGTTGGGCTGTGTGATCCGTGGCGACACGCCCCACTTTGACTATGTTTGCTCAGAGACAACCCGAGGGATCGGAGAGGTTGGATTGACAGAGAACTTGCCAGTTGCCTTTGGGTTACTGACCACCGACACGTTAGAGCAGTCGTTGGAGCGTTCGGGCAACAATGCTGAGAATAAAGGTGAAGAAGCTGCTTTGACCGTTCTTGAGATGTTCGCAATATTTAAACAGATGAACGGTGACGCATAGATGTCTAAAGCTAGAGAACGACAAAAAGCACGCAGAATGGTTGTTCAGGCACTCTACTCATGGGAAATGAGCGGTACTGACCTGGAGACTATAGAGGCTGAATTCCACACTGCTCATAACATGACTAAAGTCGATAGCAAGTTATTCCATAACATATTGTTTGGTGTTCCTAAAAACTTAGGTGAGATTGATGGTGCGTTTGAGTCTCATCTTGATCGAGAAAATGAACAGTTAGATCCAATATCACGCGCTGTTTTACGTTTATCGACCTATGAAATGCTCTACACAATCGAGGTGCCTTATAAGGTAGTGATAAACGAAGGTGTCAATCTGGCAAAAACCTTTGGCCCCACGGACGCATTTAAATTTATAAACGGCGTACTTGATCGTGTCGCTATAGACCTTCGCTCCATTGAAATTAACGCAAATAAAGCCATCTAAATGCTGATAACGGAGCGGAAGACTCTGACCCAAACTAAATTTTCCCAGCTCAGCGAATTTGAAATCATCGCAGACTATTTTAAAGATCTCACAGGTCAAGAGGGCGTTGCTTTGGGTATTGGCGACGACGCGGCTATTATAAATCTACCCCTTAATTCTAAAACTCAGTTAGTGGTGGCTAGTGACACCTTAGTGGAAGAGGTGCATTTCCCTGGGGACGCAAGTGCTTATCAAGTCGCTCAGCGAGCTCTTTGCGTTAATCTGAGTGATATGGCGGCTATGGGAGCCGCTCCTCGGTGGTTCACGTTAGCCTTGACACTGCCTCAGGGAAAAGCCAATGAGCAGTGGTTAAAAGGGTTTAGCGTCGGGCTATCAGAAATCGCAATAGCTTATAATTGTGCCTTAATCGGCGGAGATACAACGGCTGGACCATTGGCAATAACCATTACCATGCTAGGAGAGGTGCCTTTAGGGGAGGGCCTTGTGCGCAGCGGTGCCGCTAATGGAGATCGAGTTTATGTGACGGGGCTTTTAGGTGATGGGGCGGCTGGTTTATTGGCGGCAAGAAAAGACAATTCCCTCAAATACATGAATATAAATACAAGTGAGCGCTTACTTTTATCATTTTATAAGCCCCATCCAAAAATCAACATTGGTTTAAAAATACGAGCTTTGGCTTCTGCGTGCATTGATATATCCGACGGGCTGGTGGCTGACTTAGGTCATATATGTAAGTCCAGTGGGGTTGATGCGTCCGTAACCACTTCAAGGTTACCAATACATCCAGATTTAGAGGCGAATTTTCACGGTCAATGTGTCGACTGGGCACTCTTTGGTGGTGATGATTATCAACTGTGCTTTACAGTGCCGGCAGAGCATTATCCCACGGTTGACGACTGGATCTTGCTGGGCGAATTAGACGCCACATGGATAGGTTCTATAATACCCTGTAGCGATAATAGTCCGGCTGTCTTGGTAGACGGCGTTAAGTCACAGGAAAGAGAAAGAGGCTTTGATCATTTTGACCAATAATCCAACGTATGCACAACTCCTTAAATCACCTGTCCTCTTATTGGCCTTTGGCTTTGGTAGCGGTCTCTCCCCTAAAGCGCCCGGCACAGTAGGCTCTTTATTGGGCTTAGGACTTTGGTTGTTCTTAGCACAGCTATCTCTTTCGTTCTATTTGGTTTTTGTGGCCATCTGTGCGGTGGCAGGTGTCTATATTTGTGGTGTGGCAGCAGATCGATTAGGCGTACATGATCATGGCGGTATAGTCTGGGACGAGTTTGTCGGCTTGTGGATAGCAATGACTGCGCTGCCCATATCTTGGGCATCAATTATTTTAGGGTTTGGTTTGTTTCGGCTTTTTGATATTTTTAAGCCTTGGCCAATTAGTTGGATGGACAAAAATATATCGGGTGGGCTTGGTATCATGCTTGATGACATAGCCGCTGGTGTGGCCACCGCAGTCAGTATCGGCCTGCTACACCTGCTGGGTTGGATATAGAAACCTAGTTTTACTGGGCGAACTTAGATTATGCGGCCTAACCTGACTATGTTGCTCTTTAAGGAAAAGTACCCCGATCATTTTTGAAGTGGATTGAATCTAATATGTGAGTAATAGCGTCTTAATAAGACGAGTAGGTTCGTCATTAATCTAGAAATAAGGAACGTAAGTTAATGAAAAAATTTGTACCCGTATTGTTAGTTTTAGGCGCGATAATGCTCGCTATATTAATGTCTGCGCTGAAACCAGAGCCTTTAAAGGCCGAGGAGCCTGAGGCAGCATTGGCTGTTAAAACGCAGATACTTAATCGGACTGAGGTGACCTTGTCAGTTGAATCTCAAGGCACTGTGCGGCCACGAACTCGAACAACTCTAATTTCGGAGGTTTCGGGAACCGTTCTTGAGGTTTCTGACTATTTCATCGTTGGCGGTAGCTTCGATGCCGGCGACATGTTGATGCGTCTTGATCCTACGGATCATGAGGTAGCTTTGCAGCGAGCCAAAGCACAGTTAATCAGTGCAAATGCCCTGTTAGAGCTTGAAAAAGCCAGAGCGGTCCAAGCTAAAAAGGAGTGGGAAATGACCGGCCGGCCTGAGGCGGATGCACCGTTATTGGCCTTGCGTAAGCCTTATTTAGCCGAAGCTGAAGCGAATATTCTCCAAGCAAAAGCCCAGTTAAAGCAGGCAGAGCTAAAATTGCAAAGAGCCACTATTAGAGCACCTTATGCCGGTATGGTATCCCTGAAGTCGGTGGATGTTGGTCAATATGTCACTACGGGTTCACGCTTAGGTGAAACATTTGCTATTGATTTTGTCGAGGTGAGACTGCCCCTTACGGAAAAAGATTTATCGCAGATGGAGGCAATGTCATTCCAAAACAGTGATGCCGCTAATACGGTTGCGCTGAGTGGTTCGGCAAATGGTAATCCGGCTAGTTGGTCGGCACTGATAGTTCGGTCTGAAGGAGTTGTAAATGAGCTTAATCGCTCTCAATATGTGGTAGCTCGTATCTCTAATCCTTACAAACTTAATCAAACTCTGACGGCGAGTACGCCACCACTCTTAGTGGGTACATTTGTCACTGCAAAGCTAAAAGGAAAGACCTTAGACAATGTGTTCAAAGTGCCACGCAGTGCTTTACTGCAGGGTTCGAAGGTTGCTGTAGTGGATGACATGCAGCGACTGCAAATTAACTCCGTGAATGTAGTTTTTTCTGACGAAGACTACTACTACGTGAGTACGGGCCTTAAGAAAGACGCCGAGGTTATTGTTAGTGCTATAGGTACACCTATTGAAGGGCAGAAGCTCGAAGTTAAAAATTCTCTTAAAAACGGAAGTACACAATAATGGATCTGAATTCCAAAGGGCTCATTAGTTGGTTCACCCGAAATCCGGTGGCAGCAAACTTGGTTATGGTGTTTGTTTTTTTTGCAGGATCATTATCACTGCTGAATATCAGTAAAGAGATGTTTCCACGTTCAGAAAGCAAAATGATCAGTATTGGTGCCTCTTATCCTGGTGCCGCGCCTGTTGAGGTAGAAAAAGGCGTTATCTTGCCTATGGAATCAGCACTTGAAGGGCTCAAGGGTATAAAGAAAGTAACGTCATCTGCTGATCGAGATAACGCCAGAATCTATTTGGAAGTTGAAGCTAACGAAGATATCAATGAGGTAATGAGTCAAGTTGAAAATCGTATCGATAGCATCATTAATTTACCTGAGGATCTTGAAAAGCCGACTGTAAAAAGAGTAGAGCGAAATCTTTGGGGTATGGGTGTGGCTGTCTATGGAGACATGACACAGCGAGAAAAGAAGGCTATAGGAGACGAAATTTATGACGAGCTCTTAGCCTTACCTGAGGTGAAGGAACTCCAATTATGGGGGGCTGGAACATACGAAATATCAATAGAGGTCAGAGAAAATAGGCTTCGTGAACTTAATCTGACTCTAAGCGAAGTTGCTTCCGCGGTACGAGCGTCCTCCCTTGACTTGCCTGCCGGAATTATTAGAACGGAGTCAGGTAATGTATTAGTTCGAACGGAGGGCAAAGCTTATATTGGTGAGGATTTTGAAAACATCATACTTAGAAGTGAGGTGGACGGGACACAATTGTTACTTTCTGATGTTGCTGATGTCAGGGATGAGTTCACAGAGAGTGTGTCTGATGATCGCTTTGATCGTCAAAGTAGCATCTTTGTTGGTATCTTCTCATTGAAGGGGCAAAATTTACTCGATATCAGCAAGGCAGTGCACGCTTACGTTGAAAAAAAGCAGGAGTCCATGTCGGGTAATTTGAGTATTAGCGTGTTTGATGATGAGGCTTATAGTCTTAATGGCAGGCTTAGCATGATGTCTGAAAATCTCTTGATGGGCGGAATATTGGTTGCGCTAGTGCTAGGTATTTTTCTCAATTTGAAAGTAGCACTGTGGGTGATACTGGGTATTCCAGTAAGTTTTGCTGGCGCATTTTGGTTGATGCCATTTGGCGGAGTAACGGTCAATATTCTTAGTCTATTTGCCTTTATCATGGTTCTGGGCATTGTTGTGGATGATGCTATTGTCATTGGTGAGAGCGTGTTTAGTGAAGCCAAAAAAGATTATCGCTTAAAGCTTGATGCGGGACAGATTCCTGCCGTGGGATATTCCACCTCCGTAGAGACCGTCATAGCTGGCACTAAAAGAGTAGCCACGCCATCCACAATAGGTGTGCTAACCACCATGGCAGCATTTTTCCCGATCATCTTTATTGGAGGAAGCTTTGACGGCATTACCCGAGCGATTGGTATTGTTGTAATTCTATGCCTAGTGTTTTCTCTAATCGAATCAAAATTAATCCTTCCTGCGCATCTTGTAGGCCTCAAATTCGGTCAACGGCCATCGGGAATCATGGCCATAATTGCGCGCATTCAGACTAAAGTTGCCACTGGATTAGATTATTTTATTGAGAATATTTATGAACCCTGGCTCAGAAAGGCGATGCGCAATCGGTATATTACGCTAGCTGGATTTGGCGCGATTTGGATTATCGTTCTTGGTGCGATGAATAGTGGTATTGCCCGGGTTGAATTTTTCCCTCGGGTGCCTGGTGACAATGTTCAGGCGGAAATCATGATGCAAGATGGCACATCTACGGAAAATGTTGCAGAGACAATTGCTCAAATAGAAGAGGCAATATACAAAATAGATAAAGAGTATCGCGCTGAAAACCCCAACACTATTGGTCTTGTTGACCACGTTGCCTCTTTTGGAATGGGCGATGATCAGCTCACGTTTCGCGTAGTTTTGACAAGGTCAGAATTTCGTAGCGTCAGCGCAACTGAAATTGAAAGGTGGTGGCGCACTGAGGTAGGTTTGCTACCCAACGTTCGAAAGCAACGATATTTTTCTAGTGAGGGCCCATCTGGAGTGGCAATCAGTCTATCTTTGTCGGGAACTGATCCTGATGAGTTGACTTTGGCTAGTGCTGAATTACAGCAATATTTGACTAAGTTCCCTGGAGTCTATGATATTTATAATTCTCAAGGCTCGGGTAGTAAAGAAGTACTCATTAGCTTGAAGCCATACGCCAGCCAGGTTGGTGTGCGACTTTCAGATGTTGCGGGGCAGGTAAGACAAGCGTTTTATGGTGAAGAGGCACAGCGTATCCAGCGGGATTCAGACACTATTAAAGTAATGGTTAGATATCCCTTAGAGGAGCGAGGTACTATCTCGACGCTAGAAAATATGCATATCAGAACGGCCAGTGGGGAAGCTATTGCCATAGGCGAAGTAGCCGACATTGCTCTTGGACTGGGACTCACTGCGATAGATCGGTTAGATCGAAAACGTACTGTTACAGTCACCGCTGAAGTTGAAACAGAGAAAGTCCAAAGTGGGGAGGTCGTAAAAGATGTAAAAGAAAATCTATTGCCCACTCTGCTCGAAAAATACCCCAGCGTTGAGTTTCGATTGAGTGGTGGAACGCAAGAGCAAGGTGAGTATTACACAAAGATGGGTGTTGGTTTTCTGGCATCTATGTTTTTGATCTATGGTTTGCTGGCAGTACCGCTGCGGTCTTATGTCCAACCGATCGTCATTATGTCAGTGATTCCTTTTGGTTTTATCGGCGCAGTAATGGGCCATGTCCTATTTGATGTGTCGATTAATGTATTATCGATGTTTGGCATTATTGCTTTGTCGGGTGTTGTTGTAAACGATAGTTTGATCTTAGTTGAATTTGCCAATAGAGGAAGGGCCGAGAAGCTGTCTTTTGAAGATGCGATCTTAAATGCAGGTAAAAAACGCTTTCGGGCCATATTACTAACGACGCTGACCACATTTGTTGGCTTGCTACCATTGCTCTTCGAGACTAGTGTGCAGGCGCAATTTGTTATTCCTATGGCTCTGTCTCTGAGCTTTGGGATTCTATTTGCATCGACAATAACTCTGGTGCTGATACCTTGCTTATATTTAGTTGTTGAGACGAATCATCGATTTGTTAGTTTAGTACTTCTGTTAATACTGCTCATTGGAGCAAGCTTTTTAATGGTCTTCTTTCAGCTCTTTAGCGTTGGCACTGCGGTAATTGTGTCGGCAGTGCTGATAACTATCATGATTGGATTTTCCGTGAGGAAGTGGCTAGGCCATTTTCCGGAATACGAAGCCAACATATAATATAAGGCTGATTTAACCAGGATTTCTGAAAAATCTGAATTAGCTAGGGGTTGGTTGTACAATGCCAACCTTATTTTGAACAAATATTGGAGTCGTTATCAGTGCTTCGTTACATCGAATCTTCTAAGCTGCCTACTCGCTGGGGAACCTTTGATATCCATGGCTTTGAGGATCCCTTCAAAGGTAAGGAGCATATTGCTATCACTATGGGAGATTGTGGTCTCGATGAGCCGTTGCTAATTAGAATTCATTCCGAATGTCTTACCGGTGATGCCTTAGGGAGTCTGCGCTGTGATTGTGGTGAACAGTTACATGAAGCTATGAAGCGTATTTCAGAAGTAGGACGTGGCGCCATCCTCTACCTTCGACAGGAGGGGCGTGGCATTGGTCTGGTCAATAAGATACGCGCCTACAGTTTACAGGACGAGGGTGCCGATACCGTTGAAGCAAATGAACGCCTAGGTTTTGGTGCAGATATGCGTGATTATTCTATTTGCGCTCCTATGCTCGAGCATTTGGGGATCAACAAAGTACACTTAATGACCAATAACCCTCGTAAAATTAATGCTCTGCTAGAGTTGGGTGTTGATGTTGTCGAGCGCAAACCTCTCCAGACTGATAGCAACCCCCACAATGTGCAATACCTTTCTACTAAGGCGGGTAAATTAGGACATCTCTTTGAGGATCAAATCGAGTGAGCCTAGGCCTGTCAAAACGTATCATTCCTTGTCTGGATGTTGATAAAGGCCGGGTTGTTAAAGGTGTTCAGTTTGTTGATATACGTGATGCTGGAGACCCAGTAGAAGTTGCGCGCCGTTATAACGAACAGGGTGCAGATGAAATAACCTTTCTTGATATCACCGCCAGTCATGAAGGACGTGATACTACCTTATCCACCGTTGAACGTATGGCAGGCGAAGTTTTTATTCCTCTGACTGTGGGCGGTGGTGTGCGCGAATTACAGGACATCCGTAATTTATTAAATGCAGGCGCAGATAAGGTTGCGATTAACTCAGCGGCTATTTTCAACCCCGAATTCGTTGGTGAAGCAGCGCAACGATTTGGTTCTCAATGTATTGTTGTCGCCATTGATGCCAAACAGGTGAATCATGGTGAAAATCCGCGTTGGGAGATATTCACCCATGGCGGACGGAAACCTACGGGTATCGATGCTGTCCAATGGGCAAGAAAAATGACTGAACTTGGTGCAGGTGAGATTTTACTCACGAGTATGGATCGAGACGGCACTAAAAATGGCTTTGATTTAGATTTGACCTCTAAGGTAAGCGGCGAGGTTAATGTTCCTGTGATTGCTTCCGGCGGCGTCGGAACTCTGCAACATTTAGCTGATGGGATTATCCACGGCAAAGCTGATGCGGTTTTAGCGGCCAGTATTTTTCATTTTGGTCAGCACAGTGTCCCTGAGGCCAAACAATTTATGGCTAAGCAGGGCATTAATGTACGGCTATGACGCGGTTTTGAAATTGCTGCCAGCCTACATTGGGTTGAAACGCAGCCACGGCTTCATCAAAAACCCGAATGGACCAGATATCTTAATTGGGGCAGCTAAGGCTGAAAGACAGATGCATTCACCATTCTGAGCCCCTAAGGGTTGGTGAACGTCACCTGGTTGGCAGGACAAGAAATCACCTTCTTTATAAACAGCTTGCTCATCAGAAAAGCTGCCTTTAAGCACCACAGTAAATTCTTGACCACCATGATTATGTCGTGGCGTCTTTCCGCCAGCACAGATTTTATGCAGGGCAACTTCATACTCATTTTGGCCCGTTGTTACCTGGGCCACATCTAACCAGCGGGACAGGCTGCGCCATTTAGGTACAGATTCACTACCATGAATAAGTTTATTCACTAAGAGTGGATAGCGACTGTCAGCCATATCGGAGGTGCTACTTACCTCAGCTGTATCACTTTCCGATGATTGGTCGATTTGGCTCATCACCGAATCAAATAAGTGCTCACTTACCTCCGCTGGTTCCCCTTCACTCATCAAGTTCGAGCCCACCTGATCAAGACGTAATAACTCACTACGACATTGATTACAGAAGTGTAGGTGCGCTGAAACACATATGGATGGAGCGGTTGCAAGATTACCCGCGGAAAAATCAACTAACATTGAGGAATCAGGATGGTGGTTAACTATACTCATAAAATTTCTTCTCTAAATTCTGGCGCTACCAGAATTTGCATTTTTTGTAGTGCTAGCCGCACTCTTGATTTGACCGTTCCTAGGGGCAAACCAAGTTCATTGGAGGCCTCTGCATGTGATTTACCCTCTAAATAGACTTTGCGAAGGATCTCGTCTTGTTCTTTTGGTAGTCGGGCAAGACATGATTGGATCTTATCTTCACTACGTTTTTGTCTCATTAAAGAGACGGGGGTATCTTCGTCTGCTTCATGCCAGAAATCTTCGTTCTCAAGAGGTAGGTGCTGAGTGTTACTCTTGCGACGCAGCATATCGATTCTACAATTTCGAGCCACTGTATAGATCCAAGTAGTTGCAGAGGCTTTTTCTGGGTTGTAGCTTGCCGATTTCTGCCATACCTTAATCATGACTTCTTGGACTAAATCCTCGCTTAAGCCTGGAAACCATCCTTCATGACGGCTTGCTTGAGCAAAACTTTTCAGTAGAGGTGCAAAATGGGTGAATAGCTTATTAAAAGCCCGCCTGTCACGATTTTCAGCAACAGACACGAGCAACACGGACCACTGATCAGAGCGCTTCTCAGCACTCAATAATACAGTTTTCTTGCCCTGTTCTTCGTTTTGGTCAACAAGTTTAATGGTGAAGTCCAACATTATTTACACTACCTTTCCGATTGAGGGTTTTACGATCCTTATATTTAATTGGATCAGCCTTAAGTTAGGTCTAGTAGGGTATGAATTTGTAATACACTATACGCGTTTTAGATCAGCAATCTACTCAATCACTTTTAATATTAAAAGTACCAACGAATTTTGTTCAACACTGGTCTCCAGGAGGACTCGATGAATAAGCTGGTGATTCTGACCACAGGGGGAACCATTGATAAGGTCTATTTTGATGCGGCGAGCGCATTCCAGGTAGGGGCCCCAGTCATTGAGGCCTTGCTAGACAAGATGAATGTGGATTTCGATGTGAGTCTCAACCAACTGATGCGTGTGGATAGTCTTGATATGACCGATCGCCATCGAGAATTGATTCACCGAGCCGTTGAAGAGAGTGATGCTGAGTATATTTTAATTACCCACGGCACGGATGGCATGGTTGAGACTGCGAATGGGTTGAAAAATGTTGGTGAAAAGAAAATTATTCTCACTGGTGCGTTGCAACCGGCAGCTTTTGCTGAAAATGATGCGGTTTTTAATATCGGTTGTGCTATTGGAGCTCTACAAATAGTAGACTCAGGAGTCTATATAGCGATGAATGGGCGTATTTTTGACGCCAAGAAGGTGGTTAAAAATCGCTCTAAAAACCGCTTTGAACTAACGTTTTGAGTTTAGTGCTGCCTATCCAAAATTTCCTTTAAACCTTGGTTACGAATCTCAAGTTTAAAAATCTTTCCTGATGCTGTGCGCGGTAGAGTCGCATCGGTGAAATTAAAATAACGAGGGATCTTAAATTTTGCCAACTGCCCGCTAAGGAATTGGCGTAACTCATTTTCATCGACACTGTTGACCCAAAAAACGGTCGCGCCGACTTCTTCACCAAGCCGTTCATCAGGCACCGAATATACGCAAGCTTCGCGCACATATGGGTGTTCTAGTAGTGCAGCCTCAATTTCACCACAGCCTATATTTTCACCGCCACGAATAACCATGTCTTTAATTCGATCAACGATGAACAGATAACCGTCATTATCAAGGTAACCGACATCACCCGTCAGGAACCAGTCATCCATATGGGTCTCTGCGGTGGCTTGCGGGTTATTCCAATAACCACGAAACATTGACGTGCCTCTAATTTGTACTTCGCCTCGTTGACCCGCAGAAAGTTCATTGCCGTCCTCGTCGGCTATTCTTATGTCTAACACAGCAGCAGGCAAACCGGAGCTATTGGGTCTCTCCAGATAGAGTTCGCCGGCGATAGCAGTGCCAATGGCATTAGTCTCTGTCATACCCCATCCGGTATTAGGTAGGGCATTATCGAATATACTGTCGATACTTTTGACTTGCTCAGGTGCCCGCGCAGCACCCCCACCACCAACCGAAATAAGACTTGATAGATCATGCCCTCCTTGTTTGGCGTGATAAATAAGATCACTGGTCATGGCCGATGGAGAGATAAAAGAACTAATCTGCTCTTTTTCTATGAGCCTGGCGGCTTCAACTGGATCCCATTTTCTCGTTAGAACAAGCTTATTTTGTGCTCTAAAGGCCATTAGAAATACGGCATGACTGCCAGACACGTGAAACAATGGAACTGCCAGCAAGCCAGACGGCTGCTGTTTAGGTGGATCAAGTGGAGTTTCTCGAACCATCAGCCAAACCTGTAAAGAGATTTCCCAACTAAGTAGGGCGCTAACCACGGCCAGATTACTAGAGACCACGCCTTTTGAGCGGCCGGTGGAGCCGGAGGTGTATAAAATAATCACATCATCAATGGCTTTAATGATGGCATCTGGCATTTCAATGCCGCCATGCCGTTCTCTCAGGTCTTCCCATCGAGCGTGGGTATCTTCAGGATCACCACGGACGACCAAAACGTCACAGGGTATCTGGGTCTTGCTCAATAGATTCACGCGCTCTTGGTCAGCAACCAGAAGCTTTGAGCCCGAATCATCAATGCCGTAAATAAGTTCTTCCGCCTGCCATAGAGAATTCATCGCCACAGCGATTGCACCTACTGAGGTGATTGCTTGAAAGGCGATGATCCATTCAGGAAAGTTGCGCATGCAGATGGCAACTCGATCACCTTTTTCAATCCCATATTCCTTCACTAGACCGTTACCAATTGCTGAAGCTAACTGCCAGGTGTCATTAAAGCTATAGCGCTCTTCTTCAAATACTAAGAAGGTTTCATCGCTGAGGTTTTGAGTGAATAACTCTCGAAGACTTGGGGGTGCATTTTTATAGGCGCGACGGGTTTCCCCATAGACCTCAACACTCGTCATTTCCAGAGGCATACCAGGGGCGGAGAGTATATCTAAAGCTTGGTGACGATCCATGGATAAAATTTCCGTTGAACGATTAGCGGTCTAATTAAATTGTTTGCCTGAACTGACGCTGCGCAGATAATAAAAGATACCAAACAATGACACAGTGCACTCTCTCATTGGAGAATTTTCGATTATAGCTATTCGGCAAAAGATATACCCATTGAATTATCGTAAATTTATGCTTTACGTAAACGTATTTTAGTTCCTTGCGCTTAATTTTCGGATAACATGACGGCGTTAATTCATTTCTAGCGTTTTATTCATGGAAAAAAAATCACATTCAGCATACCCCAAGCTTGGCATCGGTATAGATTTCGGCACGAGTAATAGCGCTGCTGCGATATTTGATGGCCAGCGTGTAAAGTTGGTTAAGCTAACGACTCATAATCCAATTATGCCTTCAGCCAATTACATTGACCGAGACTTTATGGCAGAGATTGGGCAGGAGGCGATAGACGAGTATATTAAAGGTAATCAAGGCCGAAAGGTTGAATTGAGCGTTGAGGTGTTGGGGGAGGCGAGGACTAGTGCTGGAGGACCAGATGGCCCTGCTGGTGAAGGTGAAACAAGTAAAGTTTATGGTCAAGCTTTTAATGATGGAAGCTTACCCGGGCGCTTGTTTCGGGGGACCAAAAGGCTTCTAGGCAATCTAGCCAGTGATAGGACATTAATATTCTCTCGGCCGTTTAGGTTGGTGGCTTTAGTTACACCGATACTGGTTGGCATTCGCGGTGCACTGCGGGATGCAATTAGGCAAATACCAGATAGAGACATCCAAGATTTGGCCGATCACGCCTGTATTGGTCATCCTGTTAATTTTGAGGGAAATGAACAGCAGCGCAATACTGTTGCACTGGACCGGCTTAGCGAGGCTTATCGTCATGCCGGTATCGCAGAACAAAGTTTTTGTCCTGAGCCGACAGCGGCTGCCATCAGCTTTTTACACAACCAGTCCGATCGCCAGAACCAGCGATTGCTGACAGTTGATTTTGGCGGTGGCACCCTGGATTTTAGTATTTTGCGACGTCTTGACGATTCCTTTAAAGTTGAGGCTACCCATGGTATTGCGCTTGGTGGAGATAAAATTGATCAAATCATCTTTAGAGAGCTAGTGTTTCCTCTGTTGGGTAAAGGGGAGCGGTGGAGTCGTGTCGTCGACGGACTCACTGTTGATACCCTTTTTCCCTTTGGCGATTTCGAAGATTTACTGATCAATTGGCCCGTCAGCTATATGCTTAACCAAAATAAATATACTGCACCGGTCATGCAACGTATGGCTGAGGATGATGTTGCAGCAGATAAATTTAAGCGCCTTTATGACCTTATCAGGCAAAATTATAGCTATCAGGTTTTTGAGGCGATAAAAGACTTTAAAGCGAGCCTCTCTGTACAGCAATCAGCGACACTTGATATCCCTCAGCTTGATATTGAAGTTGAGTTAGAACGGTGGGAGTTTGAGGTGATGATCTCTGATGCTCTGTTTGAGTTAGAGCAGGCCATTACTCTTATTCTCAGTAAGGCTGATTTAGAAGCAACGGATATTGATCTAGTATTGCGTACTGGAGGCTCTTCATTGATTCCTGCAGTAAAAGATATTCTCGACAATCAGTTTGCTGGGAAGGTGGTGGAACATGATCCTTTTACCAGTGTGGCAGCAGGTTTGGCCATCGCCGATTACTATGGTTACGGCCAATCACAGTAAATATAGGATGTTTCAGCTGCCTTACTTGCCAAATCGTCGATTACGTTGCTGCCAGACCCTTATCGCTCGCCAAAAATCAATTTTACGAAAGGCGGGCCAAAATATCTCGGTGAAATAGAGTTCTGAGTAGGCGCTTTGCCATAATAAAAACCCAGACAACCTTTCCTCACCTGAGGTGCGAATAATAAGATCTGGGTCAGGCATACCCTCTGTGTAGAGGTGATTGGAGAGAAGTTGCTCATCAATATCGTCAATATCTATTTCGCCAATCTTAATCCGCTCACCGATTTTCTTGACCGCGTCGACTATTTCCGCGCGACCGCCGTAGCCAATTGCAATGTTTAGCTGAAAACCATCATTTTCAGCTGTTTGAGCTTCTACAGAATCTATTTCTTTGTTCATTTCCTGTGAGAGTTGATCTCGCCTACCGATGACTTTGATTTTAACATTTTCGTCTTCAATTAAAGGATCGGTCTTTAGTGTTCGAAACTTATTCAAAATAATGCTCATCAGCTCTTCTACTTCTTCTCCGCTTCGGTTGTAGTTTTCCGTAGAGAAGCCATATAAGGTGACCATTTTAATGTCGAGATCTAAACACCACCTTAGAAATCCTTCTAAATTATCGGATCCAGCCATATGGCCGGCTTTCCTCGTAGCCAGCTTTTGCGCCATCGCAAAGCGTCGATTGCCATCTACGATGAGGCCCATATGATGAGGCCTTTTGGCTGCAAAAAGCTGTCTGCGAAGTGTTTTTTCATACACTTTATAAAAAATAGAAGGAACGTACATTAATATTTTGTCTCAATTTTTATCATTCAACGTAAAGAAGGAAACAGCCATTAAGGCTACTGTTGTTCTCAAAATAGGGGAGTAGCCTCCTATGGGCGCTCTATAACCATAGAGTTTAATCGTTGCCTTTAATGGCAAAATATATGCCTAGAGCGAACAGAAAAATTTGCTCGCTGGTAAATAACTTAGTTGTTATGAACCAGTCAGCATGGGCTATAGAAAATGCACCAATCATAATAATCATTATCGCCCCACCTGAAAGTCTGGTGATTAAGTGGCCCATTGAACTGCCCAACAGGCCTCCTAAGATAATGCCAATACCTGCTGTTACTTCGCCAATGGCCACCATGCTGCTAACAATTTCAGGTGCTGGAATACCAATACTGCCAAACCAACCAACCATTTTTTCAGGTGGTAAAGGAAATTTACCATAACCGTGCAAGAAGAATGCGATGCCCAATGTTAGTCTTAGCAACCAAGGTGCTAATCCAGTAAATGGTTTAGCCAGTGAGTTAAGCGTTGTATTAAGGTTAGACATGGAGATCCTCTCAAAAAATTAGTTATTTTGTCTTTTGGGTCAACTAAGCGATATTCTATACAGTTAACCCCTAAGTGCTTAGTTTAATATATTTTGCAGAGATTATTGGGTCTATATTGATTTAATTACGCTCACAAATAATACACACTCTCCGCCTACCCGGGGCGGCCGATACTACTCGTCGCTTAGGATTGCGGTTAATACGATAATGGCATGGATATCCGGTGCATGGCCAGGTGCATAAAGCCGATGTAGGCGCAGGTTTTTTTTCGATCTCGTTGGTGCTGTTATTCAGGTTGATGAGTGGATTGCGCTGCAGTCAGTCAATGAAGCTCTGACCGTCAAGTTGATTCCGAATGTTCTCAGGGATTTTAAGTCTAAGATGCGCAGCAATTGAGGGGAGGATGTCAACAATCGCTGGCGTTTGATAGTAGTGCTCATTGAGATCATCGCTATTGGTTACTATCCAGGTCGTCCGCTCTCGTTCACTCTGATTTCCGTGGCTACGGCCAGTTTTAGCATCGCGCCCATGGTCGGTCGTAATTATGATTATCCAGTCTTCGTCATATGCCTGTTGCCGGTTTTGCACAGCACTCCAAATTTTACCGATCTGACCATCCATATGTTGCACCGCCGCCGTCAGTTCAGGCCCGTCGCCATAGCCATGGCCTACAGAGTCGGTGTATTCCAGGTAGACCCATGATAAATCTGGCCCGTCTGACTCAATATATCTCGCCGCTTCATCTGTGACGAGATCGTCGATAGCGCGGATGTAATTTACTCGCAAATCGTGCGGGAAACGTTCGGTATCAAGTTCGAAGCCATCAAACGCATAATCCAGTTTGTTGCCACCAGCCTCCTCCAAGCCGTCACCAATCAGTTTGGTGCGATTGTCCGTCCAGGTAGAAAAAATAGCGGTATGCAAGGTCGGGTCATGTTCTTTGGCTATTCTAAAGATATCCCAGTAGGCGTAGTTTGGATCACCGACCTGGTTATCATAAACATTGTGCTTATTGGCCCAGGTCCCTGTGAGCAAATTATTGTAGCCGATAGCCGAAGACGTTGGGCTTTGGGTCACCCCTCCAACCTCTCCGCCGACGTAGGCTCTCGTATAGCCGTCTTTGCCGGCAATTGAATCCAGTACGGGTGTGGATGTATTTTCTAGTACGTCCGCAGGAATACCGTCAACAATGATAAATATTGCTGCCGGCGTCGTTATCGGCCCAGCAGTAGCACTCACGCAGCCTGACAGCACAGTGATCAGCAGGATGGTCATCATCCATCTTCGATCTCCTAAGAGCTTGATCAGCATAAGTTTGGCCCCTTAAATTTTTAGCAAAAATTATCACTTAACTGTGACACTGTAATTGCAAATTGTATAGGAACACTATTAGATTCGATAATCTTAATGATCAGTCGAACAGCAACTATGGATACTTATCTCGTCTTTATGCGCCCAACTTTTACGGGTCTTAAAATAAAGATCAGGCCATCTTTCTACCATTTATTTCACCTTAACTAACCAGTGTTTTTAGGTAAATTGGAAGCAGATTAATTTTGTAAAGTCGGTATAATCATCATCTACATAAATATCATTAAACAAGTTTCGAGCGAACCATCTTGAAAACAGAATTTCTTGGCAAGACCCTATCGGGCCCATTCACAATTCCTTCTGGAATTGTTACCACTGCAACCTCGATTATTCAGGCTATGTTTGATCATATGCCACAGATTGGCGTAATAACGACGAAAAGTGTTGGTCCTACACCACGCGCGGGTAATCGTGAACCTGTTTATAGTCAGTATGCGCCGGGCTGCTTCGTCAATGCCGTAGGCCTAACTAACCCGGGTGCTGAGGCCTCTGCTGCAGCAATGTCGATGTTACGTATTCCTGACGATCGGTTTTTGCTGGTGTCAATCTTTGGCGGTAGTATCGAAGAGTTTGTAGAAGTGGCTAAGATTATGGCGCCTGTGGCCGATGGTCTAGAACTCAATCTCTCCTGCCCGCATGCAAAAGGGTATGGCATGGCGATGGGTCAGGATCCAGATATGGTTCGAGAAGTGACCGCTGCGGTCAAAGCTGTTGTTGATATCCCTGTGATCCCAAAATTAACGCCCAATACATCGAATACTAGTGAGATAGCACTCGCCGCAGTGGCTGGTGGGGCAGATGGTCTTTGCGCAATTAATACGGTAGGGCCTGGTTATACGTCTTCTCATGGTCAGCCTGTATTAAGTAACGGTGCAGGAGGGATGTCGGGTAAAGGTGTTTTGCCTATCGCGCTTAAGTGTATTCGTGAAATTGCCGCGGTGACTGATGTCCCTATTGTTGGTTGTGGTGGGGTAAGTAGTGCCTCTGACGTGCGAGAATTCATTGACGCTGGGTCTACTATTGTTGGGGTGGGATCTGCGCTTACGGGCATGACTACCGATGATATTGGAAGTTATTTTAGTCAGCTTGAATCTGATATCTGCTTTGATAGTAACAAAGCGGAGGCGCATATCCGCTACGATATCGATATGGACTTTCAGCCTGTTGTGCTGGTGGAAAACAAGCGTGTGTGTGAGGATATTTGTGTTCTGACCTTTGATCGAAAGATCAACATTCAGGCTGGTGAATTTGTTTTTCTCTGGATACCCGGGGTCGGCGAAAAGCCTTTTTCAGCTCTCTCAGATGACCCTTTTCAATTAGCGGTTATCGATGTAGGTCTCTTTACTCACGAATTAATGGATTTAGCCGTTGGAACTGAAGTCTACGTGCGTGGCCCACACGGCATTCCAGTATTGCCACCTGAAGATGCCAAGATTATGGCTGTTGCGGGTGGAACCGGTTTAGCGGCTGTGTATCAGCTGGCTAGAGATTTTGGTGACGCTGAAATATTTACGGGTGCTCGTACCGCAGAGCGCCTCTACTATCTTGACGAGTGTCAGAGAATTGCTACTGTACATGTGGCTACCGACGACGGTAGTGAGGGTTTTAAGGGGGTTGTCACGGAGCTGTTGCGCTCCCGTTTGGAGGAGATGACCCAGCCTGAGCTGGATAACTTAGTGTTCTATAACTGTGGTCCTTCGGCTATGGTACATGCGGCTGCTGCAGTGCAGCGTGAGTTTTGCCATGATGATCAGATTTTTAGTGCCATTGACTACTTAACAAAGTGTGGCGTGGGTATCTGTGGAGCCTGTGCAGCGCCCGATGGCCAACGTATTTGTGTTGATGGCCCTTTTTTACAAGGCTCACCAGCAAGGCCTGCTAGTCTTTAATTCTATTTCCAATGTATTATTTTGGCGTCGTGCTGATTTAAACCCACGAGGCTTTATCGACTAAGTTTCAGCGTAGGTAAAAGAAATAGTACGTCATTAAATAATGGAATAGTTAATGAGCCATCATTGGGGTCGCTTTATGTCAGTTGGGAAAAATCATTTTGGCCCCTTAAAAATCAGTAAGCGATACCATCCACAAAATGCCCTTTCATTGGCCGTTGCCTGCCAGCTGTCCTATAAAAGCGAGAAAAGTATTATCGCGAGGGCGTCAGATTGGGGTTTCTCTCAGGTGCAGTTTTTAGAAGTTACCGAAGGTCATCGTATTGATATGCAGTGCTATGTAATGGCTGACCAGGATAATATCGTGGTTGTTTTTCGTGGTAATGACGATTTAAAGGATTGGTTGGCCAATTTCACGGCAATTACTGAGACTGGCCCATTCACTGACAGTAGTGTTCATAAAGGATTTCAAGATGCTCTGGAGTCAGCGGCCCAAGGTCTCACCGAAATAGTTAAAAAATTTGGATCAGAAAGTAAAAAAATATGGATTACTGGCCATAGTTTTGGGGGAGCGCTGGCCTCACTCTATGGTGGCGTGTTAACAAGGGAGCATCATCAGGTCTATGGTATTTATACCTTTGGTAGCCCTCGCCCTGGTGACGAGAATTTTACTGCCAGTCTCAATAGTGCTGTCATCGGCCCCCATTATCGAATAGCCAATGAAGGCGATATTGTCGTTCATCTTCCTCCAGAACCGTTCTACAGTCACGCTGGTAAACGTATAATTTTAAAACGAGACAAGCGAGAGACCTCTAAAGAGTCGTGGTTGCAGCTGCAAATTACGACCGTCAAAGCATTTTTTCGTCATGTCGCTGATGTTATTGATATTACTGACAACCATCGACTTAATGGAGGTGATGAAAGCTATATTCCACGGTTAATAAAGGATGCTGAGCGTACACATAGGGCTATATTTAAATAATGTAGTCACAAACACCAACACCAACTAAGAGTTTTACCCCTAGAATCAACATCCCTTAGGCGGTGGACATCTGCTCAGAGTTGAGTTGGCTTGCCTCCCAATTTTCCAGCAAAGACCGAGTGTCCCGCTGCCAGGGATGAAAGTCTTCTTTAAAGTACTCTTTGTAGGCTGGCCATGAAGAGCGGATATAGCCTTGTTTACCCAATAAAAACTGTATCCCTTCAACCCAAACTTTGATATTCCACAGCTTCTTATCTTTGCGTAGCATGTAAACCATACCTACAGCAATATCAAGAATCAGGAAGAATGTAGCAAGTTTCAGCGAAGACTTTCGCATCTTTTCGCTATTAGGTCTATTTTTAGTAACCGAGCGATAAACATCGAAGGCAACCGCTTTATGTTCCATTTCCTCTGCCGCATGCCACGTCCACAGCTCTTTCATAGGCCCTTCAATGACACCATTCGCGTCAACTTGATCACCTAACATTCTCTCCGCTAAAACAGCTGTAATGTGCTCGAGTGCGACCGTCACAGATAGACGTTGAATCGAGCTAAGCTTAGTGTCGGACTCTTTGATTTTTCGGGCTATTCGCCCTTCGAGGTAATTAAGGTCATAGCCACGCTCTTTGCACAGCGTTATATTATAGAGTTCATGCTCGCGGCGATGAATGCCTTCTTGGCCACAAAAATGTTTAATTTCACTCTGTAACTTAGGATCGGTAATCTTGTCTGCATAGTACCGCACACTGTCAATGAACGATTTTTCACCGAGTGGAAAAGTAATTGACATGGCGTTAAACCAAGCCGTTTTAAACGGATGATTATCATACCAATCTCTGCCAAGGCAGCCGGCCAACTCATGCTTTTTGTTGCGCAGTTGGATAGAGATATCTTCTGGCGTGTATGACTCTTGCTTCATTTCTTTTCCCAGAGCTTATCGCTCCACTATGATTTAAGTTCAACTAAATATTGGTAGTATACATATAAATACATACTCAGCACTGTAGTCTACAGTGGTTTATTGGCTATTTATCATTTCTTTTGCTCGCTGGCGGAGCGCAAATTTTTGTACTTTGCCTGTGGAGGTTTTAGGGATGACTTCAAAGACATAATGGCGGGGAACTTTAAAGCCTGCCAAATGTTGGCGGCACCAGTCTTCGATGTCTGCTTCTGAAGCTTGACTATTTGGGTCTAGTTCGACAAAGGCACAAGGTGTTTCACCCCACTTCTCATCCGGCATTGCCACCACGGCGGCAGTGACTACGTCACTATATTTATGTAATACCTCTTCTATTTCAATGGATGAGATGTTTTCTCCACCTGAGATAATAATGTCTTTTGAGCGATCTTTGAGTTGAATATAACCATCGGGATGAATAACGGCCAAATCCCCTGAATGAAACCACCCTCCTGAAAAAGATGCTTCATTCGCCGCTTTGTTTTTTAAATACCCCTTCATCACTACATTGCCCCTAAACATTACCTCACCGAGAGTTTCACCATCTCGAGGTACAGGTGACATCGTGTTAGGGTCTAAGACGTCAAGATATTCCAGGCCATGGTAGCGCACACCCTGTCGAGCTTTTAATCTAGCCTGTTCAGGGCCGGGAAGCTCATCCCATCGTTGATGCCAGTCATTAACTACTGCAGGGCCATACACTTCGGTAAGGCCGTAGAGGTGGGTGACATTAAATCCAGCATCACGCATATCAGACAAAACTCTTTCAGGAGGTGGAGCAGCAGCGGTAAAGAAATCTACACTACTTGGCAACTGAGGGCGCTCACTAGGGTCTGTTTCTAATATCGTCGACATCACCACCGGTGCACCGCATAGAAGAGTCACATCATGCTGTTTTAGAGCCGCCCAGATAGCATCGGAGCGGACTTCTCGTAAACAGACTTGAGTGCCGCTAACAGCTGTTATCGCCCAAGGGAAACACCACCCGTTGCAGTGAAACATGGGCAAGGTCCAGAGGTACACGCAGTGCTTTGCCAGAGACGTAGTGAGGATACTGCTTTGAGCTAGCAAGGACGCGCCACGATGATGATAGACGACGCCTTTGGGATCGCCCGTCGTCCCTGAAGTGTAGTTGACACTAATGGCATCCCACTCATCAGTCGGCATTAGCCAACTAAAAGTAGGATCACCTCGTGTGAGAAGCTCTTCGTAATCAATTTCGCCGAGAGGATCACCTGTTTGAGGAAATTCCGGATCATCGTAATCAATAGTTAGTGGTTTTACGCTGCATAGTTTGAGAGCATCGCTAATGGTGTCAGAGAAAGCTAAGTCGGTAATCAGCACCTTGCATTCCGCATGATCTAGCTGCATGGCAATAACGCGCGAATCTAGCCGAGTGTTCATAGAGTGCAATACTGCGCCGCACATAGGCACTGCATAGTGAGCTTCAATCATGGCTGGTGTATTGGCCAGCATTACTGACACAGTATCACCGCGTCTAATACCTTGATCAGTAAGAGCCGAGGCAAGCTGTCGACAACGCGAGTAAAAACAACGGTAGTCAATTTGAGCCTTACCATGAATTACGGCGATATGCTCAGGAAAGACCGTGGCAGCCCGCTCTAAGAAAGTTAATGGGGATAATGGCTGAAAATTAGCTTGATTGCGGTCTAAATCCTGATCGTAAATGTTGGACATTTTCCGGCTACCTGTCTTGCCATTTTGGGTGACGTTTTTCGATGAAAGCAGAAATGCCTTCTTTAGCATCAAGCTTGAGCATATTGTCCACCATAATCTCAGAGGTATAGGCGTAGGCGCTGTTCAGCTTCATATTTTGTTGCTCATAAAATGCAGTTTTACCCGTTGCTACAGTCATGGTTGATTTGCTAGCAATTGTTGCAGCAATCCCCATCGTCACTTCGGTCAATTGAGGTGCCTCAACAACACGATTGATTAAGCCAATTTGCTCGGCTCTAGTGGCGCTGACCAGATCGCCTGTGAGTAACATCTCCATAGCGTGCTTGTTTGACACATTACGTGATAGAGCGACCATTGGCGTAGAGCAAAACAGACCGATATTAACTCCCGGTGTGGCAAATTTTGCAGTGTCGGCGGCAACAGCTAGATCGCAGCTCGCAACCAACTGGCAACCTGCCGCGGTGGCAACCCCAGCTATTTCAGCGATGACTGGTTTAGGATTATTGACGATGGCTTGCATTACATCAGCGCAGCTAGAAAATAGGGCAGTAAAATAAGCCTGCCCGCCGTCTGCCGTGCTGCGCTTGGCACTAATCTCCTTTAGATCATGGCCGGCACAAAAAGCTGGACCTATTGCGGCTAATACGATGACTCTCACATCGGGGTTATTAGCAGTCTCACCTAGCGCGGCACTTAGAGTTTTAAGCATTGTTTCGGACAGTGCATTACGGCGATTCTCGTCACACAATGTTAATCGTAAAACACCTTGATTATTGAGCTCGCTAAGTAAAATATCTTTTGTCGCAGTCATCGATTTACCGTTTTAGTGTTGTTAGGACAGAGCATTTGTCCAATAGGGTTTTGCTAATTCTAGCTTTGGACAGCGGTTCATGACAACCTTCAGATTAGCTTTAATAGCGTTATCCCTAGCCTCTAGATTAATGACGCCAAGTTGCATCCAAACCACTTGAGCGCCAATGGCGATTGCGTCGTCGGTAATGGCGAGCACAAATTCTGATGAACGGAAGATATCCACCATGTCAATTTTATGGGGAATTTCTGTCACCGACGCGTAACAGGGTTGCCCTAAAATACTATTACCCACTTCGAAAGGATTGACCGGGAATACTGTGTAACCGGCTTTCAAAAGAGCTTCCATTGTTAAATAACTATCGCGTTCAGGTTTTGGGCTGGCACCGATCAAGGCGATATTTTTAACATCAGTGAGTATCTGTTTTAGATAGGCCTCTTCGTAATCGTCGCTGTATAAAACTGCATCGCTTTTATCGGGCATTTCTATCCCCTGTGTATATCCTGTCGCCAATCTTATCACGGCAGTAAAGCTGTCTTTTGAAAATTTCAATCGATAGAAGTATGCCTATTTTACTCCTCGTCTCGTATTTTTTTCGATTTAGGTCTGTGGTTCTATCGAGTGTATCTGAGTAACCTTAAGAGATGCTTCTGTCTAAAGATATTGTTTCGATCTGTGACGCAGTTATACAAATTTTGCATTTCAATACATTAGTATTAGCATCAGGATGAAATATGCCATGGAACAAGGATGTTCTGGAGTGGTTCACCAGTGGCCGTAACGAACCCTATTAAACCGTGCATCAAAAAAACCTTTTTAGCTTTGGCTGCGTTACTACTTGCGCGCTCTATAATAGCCATTCTTTTATCTATCTATCGTTTTCGCGGTTATAATTAGTGCCTTATATAAGGTGAGCTCCCATCCTCGGGTATTTTGTATTCTCGAATGATTTAATGGATCACCAGTAAAAGTAACTAGCCTCGGATTAATATAATGACTTATGCGGTAAAAGAAATTTTTTACTCGTTGCAAGGTGAGGGCGCCCACGCCGGCCGCCCAGCGATATTTTGCCGTTTCTCAGGGTGTAATCTTTGGAGTGGGCAGGAGAAACATCGAGCCGAAGCAGTATGCCAATTTTGTGATACAGACTTTGTTGGGACCGATGGTGAGGGAGGCGGTAGTTTTACGCTACCTGAGGCATTGGCCTCACAAGTTAAATCGCATTGGCCCCAGAGTATCTCAGATCAGACTCACCCTTACGTAGTCTGTACGGGTGGAGAACCATTATTGCAGTTAGATGAGGAGCTAATTGACGCTTTTCATGCTGAGGGCATGGAGGTGGCGATTGAAACTAATGGCACCTTACCTGTGCCCAAGGGTGTCGATTGGGTTTGTGTCAGTCCTAAGTCGGGCTCGACCTTGGTGGTAGAGGAAGGTGACGAGATTAAATTAGTTTACCCCCAACACGGACATCATCCATCTGACTTTAAGCATTTAAAATTCAACCACTTCTTCTTACAGCCTATGTTTGATAATCAAGAAAATACTAATATCCAAACGACGGTTAAATACTGCCTAGCCCATCCCCGTTGGAGTTTGAGTTTGCAGACTCATAAATTGTTAGGCTTGCCGTAACCACAGATCACTATTCCTAACGCTGACCCACTAAAGACCAATAGTTTAGATTTGTTGGAAGACTTGGTAGCTAATTGCCAAAGTACCTACGATAAAACAATAGTAAGAAAAGTAAACTAACTGGGCATTGCGAACTAGCTTAATCATCCATTGGCAGGCGAGTATTCCGGTAAGAAAGGCAGCTAGAAAGCCAGCGATGAGAATACCTATTTGACTCTCAGATACATGGATGCCCCCATCCATTAGGTCTTTGGCTATTTTCCCCAGGATCAAAGGCACTACCATCAAAAAGGAAAAACTCGCCGCTTTACTGCGATCAACACCTAATAATACTGAGGTTGAAATGGTAGCGCCAGAACGAGAGATGCCGGGAAGGATAGCAATAGCTTGGGAGACTCCGATGATGGCGGCATGAAAAAAACTAACATCTTTACTGGTGTTTTTCGATCGGTCCGCAACCATAAGTAGTAACCCTGTAACCCAAAGCATTAGGCCAACCAGTAAGATTTGTCGGTTAAAAAGGCTTTCTATTTCATCGGCAAACAATACACCAACGGCTGCGGCTGGAATCATGCTTAGTAATATTTTGACTGAAAACTTAAACTCATCATTATTTTCTCGTTGCCAAAGCCCTGAAGCGATGCGACTGACCTCGCTTCGGTAAACGACGAGTGTGGCTAGCGCCGTAGCGAAGTGTACTACCACCGTAAACATCATGCTCTCTTGAGGAACGGAGGTATCGCCAAGGATCGCTTTACCTAACTCTAAGTGACCACTGCTACTGACCGGCAAAAACTCAGTGAGTCCTTGGACAATACCAAGAATAATCGCTTCTAAAAGGGACAATTACTTACTCCAACAATATATTTGATGATTTTGACGTTTTGTTCTCAGCGGCACCATAATAAACCGTAGTTAATGACTATGCCACAGCGACTAGCGCAGCATTACTCATAGCGAAGAGCATCAATGGGGTCAAGGTTTGCGGCCTTGGCGGCAGGAATAATACCGAAAATCAGACCAATTCCAGCACTAAAGCCGAAGGACAAAATAATAGCCCACGCGGGAACTGTTGCCGAGGGTAGGCCAGTTAAATTACTGATTAACGATCCTGCACCGAAACCTAATATCAAACCGATTAGACCGCCCAGTAAACACAGGAAAACAGCTTCAATTAAAAACTGTAGCAAAATATCGAACCGTGTTGCGCCTAAAGCTTTTTGAATACCGATCTCTCGAGTACGTTCGGTTACTGATACCAGCATAATATTCATGATACCGATGCCGCCCACTAACAACGAGATCCCAACGATACCACCTAAGACCAGAGTAGTACTGCCGATAATAGCATCAAAGGTATCGAGCATTTGATCAGCTGTCGCGATCTCAAAATCATCGTCAGTACCTTTACTTAGTTTGTGATTGCGGCGCAATAAATTTTTAATATGCTGCTTTACTTGCTCCAACTGTGACGGCTCGTCAACTTGAAGACTAATTGTGATATCCGGTTCTTCTGCACCGCCTAAGAGAGCGCGTGTGGTGCTAAATGGCAGTAAAATAAAGTCATCTTGGTCAAAACCAAACAACTTTCCCCGTTTTTCGGCAATACCAATGACTTTAAACCACTCACCAGAAACGGCAACATGCTGCCCGATAGGGTCACCTTTAATGTCTAGCTTGGACATTATAGAGGGACCAAGCACAGCAACACGCCTTCGACTTTTGTCATCACTAAGATTAAAGAATCGACCGCGTTCAGGATATACAGTATTTAACTTTTGATAGGTCGATGCTGTGCCGACTATCATCGAGCTAGACGATTGCCCTCGGTAAGTAATAACCGCATTAGAGCCCCACATCCTAACAGTGGGGGTAACATTGCTAACACCAGGCACTCTATACTTGATTTCAAGATAATCATCATAGGTTAATTTTGCACGCACACCCTGGAGTCGTTCCTTTCTTGGCGTATATGATTCGACGTTGAGGACATTAGTGCCCATGCCATCAAACTGCTGGGTTATGTTGGCACTAAAACCCTGCACCACAGACACCACCGCAATGACTGAGGCTACGCCGATTATGATACCTAAGGTTGTCAAAAAGCTTCGAAAACCATGGGCGAAAATAGACAGTGCGGCTGAACGTGTTCCTTCAATTATCTTAAACTTGAGATTAGACATGAGCAGCCACTCCCGAAACGAGCGGTTTCACAGATACTTCATTGGCATGATCAGACATTAAGCGGCCATCTTTTAAGGTGATTACTCTGTGGCAACGCTCAGCAATTTCCTGCTCATGGGTAACCACAATCAACGTTTGCCCATCACTGTGTAACTGATCAAATAGCGCCATAATCTCAACGGTAGTCGACGAGTCTAGATTGCCGGTAGGTTCATCAGCTAACAATATAGCCGGCTCAGTGACCAGCGCTCGTGCGATGGCAACTCGCTGACGTTGGCCGCCAGACAGTTGGTTGGGGACATGAGTCATACGATCTTGCAAGCCGACCATGGCCAATGCGTCTTGAGCGCGTTGTTTGCGCTCGGCCAGTGCTAGACCACGATAAATCAGTGGCTGCATTACATTTTGTAAAGCCGTTGCTCTGGGCAGTAAATTAAAATTTTGAAAAATAAAACCAATTTCTCGATTACGAATACCCGCCAGACTGGTTTCATCAAGAGTTGCTACGTCAGTGCCCTTGAGTTTGTATGCACCCGCAGTAGGGTAGTCAAGGCAACCCAGAAGGTTCATTAAGGTTGATTTCCCTGATCCCGACGATCCAACAACGGCCATATAGTCATTTAGATAAATATCTAGATCAATGCCATCTAGGGCGTAAAAACCCTCGCTACCCATCATGTAGTATTTGGCAATCCCTCTGAGCTCAATAATAGTTTGCTTAGACATTACTCAGCCTTTTTCTCGATCTCTTTGACAGAATCACCTTCTTTAAGTTTGCTCAGAGCTCTGGCAGGTCCGACGACCACTGTTTCATCCACCGCTAATCCGGAAGTGATTTCCTGCAAGCGGTCATTGGATATACCTAACTCAACATCCCGTTTGACGGCTTTACCATCAATCAGCAAGAAAACATGGCTGGCCGAGCTTGTATTGTTTGCGACACGAACGCTAATAGAGTCAGAGTCTTGTTCTGTATCGACATCAGAGGATTCATCGTCGCCGTCTTCGAACACAATAGCTTCAATGGGCACAGCAATGGTGTCACCTTTTATTTTAGTAAAGATCTCTGCCCTACAACTCATTCCGGGACGAACGTCAATATCGGCCGTTGTGTCGAGGAGAATTTTCACCGTAAAACTCAGTCCCTGACGATAGCTAGATCGCTTCGCAGAGGTAGCTATATTCTGCACGTGTCCTTTTAATGCTTGGTCAGGATAGGCCACGGCAAAAACATCAGCACTTTGATTAATCTCGATATTAGCAATATCGGCTTCATCTACAAGAACTTCAACTAATATAGAGGATGGATCAGCAACAGTAATAATATTAGATCCGGCAATATTGGTGGAACCACTAATAGCCGTTTCCCCAAGTTTTATATCCACCGAGGTAGCAATGCCGTCAATAGGAGATCGAAATACTGTTTTCTCAAGGCGCTCCAATGCTTTGTCTAAGGTCGCCTGCGCTTGTGTTAAGGCTTCTTCGCGAGAGCGTAAGTCAATCTTGGCCAAAGCATATTGGTTGTCGACTAATTCGAAAGCATCTTGCCCAATTATCTTGCGCTCGAATAGATTTTTATTACGCTGCCATTTCGAGGTTATATTTTTTAACTCTTGCTTTTGGCGCTCGATGGCGATGGTTTGAATACGCACATAGGCCTGTTGTTGTTCGACATCGGCATTAAAAGTACGGGGGTCTAGCCGCATTAAAACCTGATCTTTACTCACTTTGTCGCCTTCTTCTACGAGCATCTCGCTGACCTGTCCGATCACCTCTGACCGCAGCTCTATCTGCTCTTTGTAGATGAGCGTGCCAGAGGCTAAAATTGAACTCTTAATTTCCTCAATTTTGGCAAGCTCTACATTGACCGAGACTACAGTTGAACTGCCGGTTTGCTTGAAATAAGCGATAGCCACCAGAGTGACAACCACTCCAACAATAATTAGATTCTTTTTCATAGAACGGTTACTTCTCCTAGTTAGAGTTATTACCCATTTTGTTATGTTAAGACGTTATGAATCGGAATTTAGATTCAGCTCATATGACAATAGAAGACTTATTTTATCCTGAAAAACCAATATACAGAGCCCAGCAAGTATAGATTATCAGTGATGGGGTCACTGCAATAAAAAATGCTTTTCTAGATGAAAGACCTAACCAGGATGAAAGTCCAATAGCACCTAAGGCGATACTCCAAAGACTAAATAAATTAATGCCACTAAAAAAACCAAACCAAGAACTAGAACGATCGGCCAAAAAGCCGAGACTGGTGGGTGATAAATCTTCTAGTGAAACCATACCTGCACTGGAAAATATAATAACTAGACCAGCAAGCAAAGAAGATACCACCACGGGCATGCTGATCCACCAGCTAAACCCATACCAGGCGAAGAACGTCATCTCATTGGGGCTAGAGACTTTGGTTATTAAATTAAAGTAGACTGCCATGATGGCATTGATAACGATAATGCCAATTGCACCACCCAGTGTGGTACTCCATGTCATAGAAGTCTTGGTCATAAATTCTTGTGCAGCTTGGAGTTCTTCTCCAGACATTTCATCGAGCATCTGATCCATCATCCATTCAAAATCTACAGCTGAAAAGTAGTAAAGGAATAAAGCGATGGACGAGGCTATTACTAGTCCAAAAGGTACCCATGACCAGTTTTTCTTATCTTTCAGGGCGTCAAAGGTTTCTCGAGGTGATGTTAAAATATCCACGCAGGCTTGAAGGGGATTAGATGACATGCTTAAAGCTCCTTTTTTAGTAAGTAACATCCGTCCAAATATTTGTGTTGCGTTTTGGGTGCAGTAAAACACGCAAAATGAACATCTAGCTTAGCGTCCAATTGATTGAAGTCAATCAAAGATGGGTGCTGCAGTGCCAATTTGCGACTGGGCCCTCAACACTTAGACTAAATAGTATTCGACAAGATCTCTAATGACAGGCGACATAGACCCGACCAGCAACGTTGCCATCACAATATTGAATACACGGTAGTGTAGAGGGTCATCTAAATAACGCTTTAGACCAGCGCCAAAGACCAACCATATACCTACTGATATTCCTGCGGTGATGGAAAAAGCAAAGGCAATAAATAATATTTGCCCTAGCATAGCTACATCAGTCGAGGTGTACGCAGAAATTGCGCCAGTGGCCATCACCCATGCTTTAGGATTCACCCACTGAAATAATACAGCCTGTTTAAAAGTGAGTGGTTTCGTAAAATTGGCATTAATGTCCGCGCTTTGGGCGGTTGCAATCTGCCAGGCAAGGTACAGCAAATAAATAATTCCAATTATCTTAATAGCTTCGTGCAGTAACGGATATGCGTGAAAGACGGCACTAAACCCAAGCCCTATAGCGATGACCATAACGGGGAAACCTAAACAGATACCGAACAGGTGCGGAAAACTTTTTTGAATACCAAAATTAACCCCCGACGCCATAATCATTATGTTGTTAGGTCCGGGGGTGATACTGGCTGTTGCTGTGAACAACAGTATCGCTAGATAAAACTCCATTGCTTATCTATTCCTTTTCGGGATGAGTCAGGCACTTCATGATCCTTATCTTAGTCACCTCAAACATTACATCAAAGCTTTTTAACTAACCTTTTTTCAATTTGTTTTTTCTCCCAGTCAGGGCCCAAAAAGTTAAATATTTCGAATATGGACAGTGCATGGGACACAATACCTATACCCCATCCAAAGGCGGGCCAGATTACCCAGAAATGCTCTGGAGTTGTTAAAAAATTGAAAATAAACAACCCTGACATAACAATGACATAGCTAAAAAGGTGGCCGTAAAAACCTTTTAAATCACGGACATATTCAATCGCGCTGGCTTCTTCTAAAGATATATTTTGTTCGGTCGTCATAACAGTCTCCTGCTGCAAATTATGAATTTCAGTTTCAAAAACTGCAGCAAGGGATTTTAATGATTCAAAGCTTGGAGTTTGACCTCGTTCAATCCGCTGAATAGTGCGAATATTAAGGCCACTCATTTGAGCAAGTTGATCTTGCGACCAACCACGTTGAATCCTCAATTTGCGAACAATCATATTTCATCCTTTTGCTGGTGGAGAGATTATTAACCAATAATCTTGTTGATACTAACGGCATTTAAACGACTTTCTTATGACAGTCTATTTAGAACGCACTGATAACCCCAATAAGCTTTACATAATCACTTAAAATTTAGCATTCAGAGTAGTTTACGTTAAAACCTGTTGACACCCCTGCGCGACCGATGCTTTTTGGCTTTGTTCTTTAGGGTCTTGGTAATTTAGTCGGACGCATGCATCAGTCTTTGCCGCTAAAGTCGATCAATTAACTCATTATTGGGATTGAAAAGGCTTTCTCTAGAGTAAATAAGTTGCATGAATATCTATGCCCATTTATGCTCCGGAGGTGAAAAATTCTAATAAATAATAATACACTTTTTGGGGATACAGATGGCGGGTTCAAATAACGATAGTACTGCAACAACAGTCGCCGGCGGCGAGCAAAAAGAAACGCAGATGTTCGCGTTTATCGCAATGACATGCCTGTTCTTTTTCTGGGGCTTTATTACAGTTCTTAATGATATTTTAATTCCGTTTTTGAAAGAGTCATTTGATCTTAATTACACCCAAGCCATGTTAGTGCAGTTTTGTTTCTTTGGCGCTTACTTCATCGTGTCACCATTGGCTAATCGCCTGATTGACAGGATAGGATTCCAAATGGGCATTGTCATTGGCCTGCTAACCACTGCAACGGGGTGCTTACTGTTTTACCCTTCGGCAGAGTTGAATGTTTATGTCTTGTTTTTGGTTTCATTCTTTGTTTTGGCCAGCGGCATTACGATTCTTCAGGTGGCGGCTAATCCTTATGTCGCAGCATTAGGGCCAGAGACAACAGCGGCCAGTCGACTTAACTTAGCCCAAGCGGCTAACTCTTTGGGTACGACAGTAGGCCCCATTGTGGGTTCTATGCTCATTTTGGGGGCGGTTGCAGCGGATGCCGCTGCAGTGCAAATGCCTTACTTAATGATCGGTGCGGTGCTTGTAGTTGCTGCCTTTTTGTTTAGAAAGATTAATTTACCTACGTTGGCGCATGTTGAATCTGATACTGCTGATGATCAAGGTAGCCTTCTGAGTCACCTTTTATTCTCAGGTGCCATTGTGTTGGCTATGGTGCTCGGATATACGGTAGTTGCAGGTCTGATTGTGGTGATTGCGTTAGCTTATAATTTTTATGGATTACGGCACTATCGTTCTATGGTACTAGGTGCTCTTGCAATTTTCCTCTATGTCGGTGGTGAGGTATCTATCGGCAGTTTTTTGGTGAACTATTTTGCTGAAAGCTCGATCGCAGGTATGGAAATCGCAGAAGCCGGAGAAATGGTTGGCTATTACTGGGGAGCAGCAATGATTGGCCGTTTGGTTGGTGCATTACTAATGAATTATATCGCCTCCACTAAGTATCTAGCGGTCAATGCGGTGATCGCAATTGTGATGATAATTGTCAGTATGAATACTTCTGGTGATGTGGCGATGTGGTCTATTTTGGCTGTTGGCTTCTTTAATTCGATTATGTTCCCAACCATATTTACTTTAGCAGTAAAGGGCTTAGGCACTATGACAAGCAAGGGTTCAGGACTAGTATGCCAGGGCATTGTCGGTGGTGCATTAATCCCAGTAATTCAAGGTATGGCTGCTGACAGCATAGGTATTCAGTTGAGTTTCATTGTGCCGATGATGTGTTATATCTATATCGGTTGGTACGCCCTTAGAGGCGCTGATCAGTCTTAAATTTCAGCTACACCGTTTGAGTTCAGAAAAGGCAACTTTCGTATGCCGAGAGTTGCCTTTGATAAATTTTTTGAGTAACTTACCTTTGGTGTTAATACTCAAAGTCACAGGTCATATTGTCTATACCAATCGGCGAACCATCAGGTACCTTTACGGGATTCTGAGGATTGATTTCCAGTGGTAAAGTCATAAACGACTGGATTTTATCGGCTAAATATTGCGCATGCATGCCAGACACCGAACTTTTTCTCCCAAGACCGATTAATCCCCTAGAACCCGTGCTTTTACCCCCCTCTCTGAGTGCTTTTAAATGACCTCTTACTATTGCACGCACTGAATTTGAAATCTCTTGATCATTGGCCAGCACAATCAAATGATCTACTAGTTTGGCCTGGGTCATCATCTTTATTTCGCCGGATATGCCTTTGAATGATGCACCTGAAAAAACCGCGCCACTAATCTGTTGTAGTAGTTCACTCAATCCAAACAGGCTATTGTCTTGAAGGCTTTGTATGTAAACACGGTTAGCTCGACCACCTTCAAGCAGGAACTTAAAAGCGACATCTACAACATTTTCAGCGGGTGCTATAGGGTCAAAAACAGGGCCCATTCTCGATGCGAAAGTCTCCCTATTACGTGGATAACCAAAGGGTCGTGGAGGAATTAATGCCAAAATATGGGCCGGCACTTCTAGTTGGCTAGGCTCTAGAGCGAACAGCAGAGCATTCAAAGATTCCTGTTGAGCAACTGCGGCAACCCAGCCTTGGTTTAGTTGGTTGTCGCCTTTAATCTTGTAGTTATAGTCCAGTCCGCCGATGAGTTTAGTGGCGGCTTCCAATTGATATCGATGCATCAGATAGAGCGGCACAAAGACTTCTTCTAAAGCAGCTTCAGGCTGGCCAAAGGGGATTGCATTTAGACTAAAGCTAGCCATTTTGGTTTCACGCAGCGCTAGCATTCGTTTCAACTCGCCGGCCGCTGAAGCTCCATTATCCCAGAGGTGCGCTCTAGGGTGCGCCCCACTGGAGTTTCGAGCATCTGCATCTGTAATAAATTCATAGCCCGCGGTATAGGTATCTTTCAATGATTTTGCTAAATACGAGACTTCATCGACGCCCTCAGGTGGATAGCCATAACCATAGCTGATTGCCCGCTTATCCCATGCGCCGATCTCATTATCATAGGCATTACTTAAACTAAGATTCCCATCAACATCCTGATTAATAAGGGGATAGGGGTAGTCCATAACCGAGGCCCGACCAATCGTTGATGATGCAAAATTATGTGCTAGCCCTATGGTGTGCCCAATTTCATGAGCAGACAATTGCTTTAGTCTTGCTACGGCTAGTTCGAGCATTCGTTTGTCAGTAGGTTTACCCTCTCCAAAGGGCTGTAAGAGCCCTTGGGCAATCAGATAGTCCTGTCTAACGCGCAGCGATCCCAGTGATACATGACCCTTTAGAATTTCGCCAGTCCTAGGATCTTTCACGCTAGCGCCATAAGACCAACCGCGCGATGAACGATGCACCCACTGAATAACGTTGTAGCGAACATCGAGAAAATCCATATCTGGCGGAGCGATCTCGACGCGAAATGCATTTTTAAATCCGGCGGCCTCAAATGCTTGATTCCACCAGTTTCCCCCTTCCAGCAAGGCGGACTTAACCGGTTCGGGTGTGCCTCGGTCAAGATAATAAACAATCGGTTCTACTGCCTCAGAGAGAGCTGCCTTGGGGTTTTTTTTGATTAACCTGTGACGAGTGATATAACGTTTATTAATAGGCTCAGTGATAGGTGTTGCAAAATCCAGAAACGCCACTCGGTTAAATCCCGCTCGAGGATCAAACGCTCTCGGTGTGTACTTGTCATCAGGAAGTTGTACGAAAGAATGACGTTGACGCACTGTAACTGCATTTGGGGTTGGTACCACCGATTTGATCGAGGCCCCTGTGGCCTCTCCTGTGAGGGTGATAGTAGCTTCAACCTCGGTATTTTGAGAGAAGTTTTTGATCATTGGAAAGTGCAATCCGGATCGGCTCGAATCGGTCTTATAGCTCCCTTGATCTCCGCGACTTAATCGTTGGGCTACGCCATGAGTGTCCTGTAAGTAAAACTTTGTTGCCTCAACGATTAGACTCTCGCCATCTTTTTGCAAGATATCAAAACCCCATAGAATAGACTCTGCAAAAGCATCTTGTATTGATTGCACCTCATCGGGATTGTCAGAGGAGGCGCGAAAAGCCATATTTTTGTGTACCAAAAATACTTTATTGCCGCTTTTTCTAAATGCCACGACTCTAGTGCCACCTAACTGACCGCGGTCTAATCCAATATCATTAGACCCAATACCTGATGTGAGAGCACTTAAATACAGAAAGTCTTGGTTAAGTTTGTCAATTGCTAGATAGAGCTTGCCTTGATTCTCGTCCACATAAAAATCAATGAAACCTTCTTTTTTAACGAGTTCATCAAGGTCTATTTTATCGCCATAGGCAATGTTGGAAAAACTTAGACAAAGTACAAGAGCAAAAAGAAGATGATTCATAGAGTGCATATCCATGGTTTAGGTGTTTTACAGCTAGGCATTGCGGCATTTTTTAGCGCGCAACGCAAGAATAAACAAAACTAAGTGCAGTGGGAAGCACCATCGCGTTAGGTTACTAGTGGGCTCACAATTTTGCATTGCCAGGCCAACGGATTACACTAGACCTATAGATAAAAATCAGGTTTTAAAAAGGAGTCATGGTTATGCCCGATTTAAATGTTAAGGCTGTTCATCTTTTGGGAAAGACTAAGCATATCTGTACAAGGGTTTTTCTGGGAAGCTCATTGCTCATATTGTTCGCTAATGGGGCCGGTTCAGAGGCTCACCCAAGTGATGATTCAACCAAGACATTGGTTGATCGATTAACGCTTGATAGTTATAAAACTACACTTAAAGGTCTTACTCAATTTGGCGATCGTCGACAAGGTACCGCTCGCAATCGCAGCGCGATAGCTTGGATAGAGCAACAGTTGAGCGAGGTTGGTTGTGACAATATTGAACGCATAACCTATACCTTTAACCCTGAGCCTTTAGCACCTAGGGCCCGCAAACCCGTTGTGAATGACCCGGCACAACTCCAGACATCAACCGGTGGTGCTGTGGGTCGCAATGGCAGTGGTCCTGGCGGTGCATCGGTTTATGGTTATCGATCTGAAACCGGTGTTAACCGAGATTTGACGGCTCAACCCTATCAGCGGATACAGGCGCTTAATGCGGAGGAACCAGTCAATGGTGAACGACAGCAAGTGTATTGCACTAAGGTTGGGACTACCCACCCCGAAGAAATGTATATAGTTGGTGCTCACATGGACGGACATGGAGTGAACGAGGGCGTTAATGATGATGGTTCCGGTACCGCCTTGGTGATGGAGCTAGCGCGTATATTCAATGCGCCTGATATCACTACGGAGCGTTCTATTCGGTTTGCGCTTTGGAATAATGAAGAGACAGGACTTAATGGATCTAAGGCATACGTTGAGCAGCGCCAACAACTGCAGGGTATTGAAAGTCCCGTTGGTTCGGGTATTTATCCCGAGCCTCGATGGTTGGGGATGATTCAACACGACATGATGCTATGGGACCATGGTGCACCCCGAGCTGATGGGTCAGTCAGTGCAGAGCAACGACCAGAGGCCGATGTAAATATTGAGTTTCAATCTAATTCAGACCTGGCAGAGCAGTCAATGGTATTAGCCTTTGTATTCAAAGCAGCGGCTGATGCCTACAACACAGATTACCCAGCCACAGTGGGACCACACATGACCAATACTGATTCCACACCCTTTATGAATATCGTTCCGTCTATTAGCCTGCGAGAAAATGAACGTGGAGCGCATACAGGTGCCGGGTGGAATCCAACCTGGCACACGCCTCTAGATGTTTGGACAACCTTTAGCGACAAAGACTTTAGATTAGGTCTAAATGCCGCTCAAACCACGCTGTCTGCTGTTGCCCAGTTGACTGGGGCTAAAGTCAAGGAATAGCTCTGAGCAGGTTTTGATAACAAAATAGCAGAGATAGGTTAGTCCTCAATTTTCGCCATATCACTATTGAAAATTCCAAAGGCTAGCGTCACTAAAGAGCAGCAGTCTTATTGTTAATTTCTCAAAGACTGCCGTGGTATTTTCTTCTCTGGATCGATAAATGGAAGAGAGGTAACGCTTAAATTGCGACGACCCTCTGGTGTTTCTACCTTTAGTTCCGCACCGATTTTGTCGTAGGTTATATCCAGTAATGCAAAACCGATGTTCCGCTCTAGTCTCGGTGAATACACCGCTGAGGTGACTTCACCCACCTTCTTAGCGTGGTCAAAAACGGGCCAGCGATGTTCATTGTTTTTCTGGAAAATTTCTCCGTCCATAAAGACACCTACCATCGTGCGTTTAACACCTTCATCGCGGATCTTCTCCAAGGCGGCCTTGCCAATAAAGTCTGCCTTATCGAAATCGATCAGACGGTCCATACCTAATTCAAGTGGGTTGTTGTCGACCAAAATATCAGATCCGTAGTCCAATACACCACCTTCAATACGACGAATACGGTTGGGCGACCCTGGCGCGAGCTCAAAGGGTTTACCTGCTTGCATAATAGCTTCGTAGAGCTCATCACCGCGCTCGTAACCTAGTATGTAGATCTCAAAACCAACTTCAGAGCTATAGCCAGTACGTGAAATAATAACGTTAATACCGTTAATTTCAGCCTTCATCCAATCGTAGTATTTAAGGTCCAGAACCTCGTCACCAAAGAGGCTAGCGACAATAAGATGAGATCGTGGCCCCTGAATTTGCAGGGGGTAAACCGCAGGCGTATCGATGTCTACATTGTGACCGGAATAGCAGGCAACGCCCTTGGTCCAAAGGTACATATCGCTATCGGCAGTTGAAAGCCAAAATTTGTCCTCTGCCATGCGCATCATTACAGGATCATTGAGCACTCCGCCCTCTTGATTAGTCATAACAATGTAGCGGCATTGACCAACTTTAATGTTACTGATGTTACGGGGAGTCAGCATGCTCATAAATTTTTCGGCTTCAGGGCCCGATATTTGAACGCAGCGCTGCACCCCAACATCCCAAAGGCCGGCACGCTCGATAGTGTTCCAATATTCATTAATCGGCGTGTCATAGCCAACCGGCATCCACATGCCGTTATACGGGTGGAACTCGGTTGCACCATATTTTAGCGTCGATTTAAAATAGGGAGATTTGCGAATACGAGGATTGAGGCCATGTGCTTTCATAGTTTAGCTTCCTAGATTAATGTAGATATTGCCACGCTCGAGCTGCACCGGCCAGCTTTTTAAATTCACTTGCATACGCACTATGAGATGGCGTGTTTGCCACAATCCCAGTTTGGTTTAACGCGAAATCATTATGCCTTTAAATTTTACAGAAAAGTTAAACAATCTTATGTGCCGTTCGGCAGCTTTAATTTTAAATCTGAATAGACTCAGAGTCTAAAGATAAAGCAGTAGGCGGTTTATAGTGCTGGGTTTTAAGGTGGATATGAGACGTTATGTAAGTCTTAGATTTGTATGGTAGCTACGGGTGGACTTGAACCACCGACCCCAGCATTATGAATG
>Ga0209482_1000044_pt1 | contig 100504 bp, 132 predicted proteins | sample CoawatmetaG10DNA_FD_187512 | JGI IMG/M metagenome (GOLD analysis project Ga0209482, IMG submission 187512) | Marine microbial communities from the West Antarctic Peninsula - Coastal water metaG104-DNA (SPAdes) (version 2) | ecosystem: Environmental > Aquatic > Marine > Coastal ...
GGAATGGCTCGTAAAGGAAATGGATTAACTATTTATAACAAAGCCGAAGAAGAAAATGGTGATTACAAAAATGTAGCACTCATTGATAACAAAGGTAAAATAAAATACTTAGATAAAAAAGTACCATCTAACATTAAGAAACAAATTGAAGACGAAGCTAAGAAGATGATGGAAATCACAAACGAAGGAAACTCAATGATAAAATTAAAAAACTTAATGAACGAATCAATAGGACTTGGTGAACTACCATCTGAAAAACTAATGAAGATGAAAGTATCAGCTAAAGATATGTTGGATTCAGTTAATCCTAAAAAAGTAAATGAATCTGAAGAGGATGAGTCAAGGAAGAGACTCGATTCTATCAATAAAATCAGACAGGCACTGTCAAAAACAAAAGACCTAAAAAGAGCAGAGTTCGGCTTCCTTGATGATGTTAAAGCTAAAAGACTACTACTAAGCCTAATAGACCATCTAGAAAAACAAGTGAAGGTACTCTCAAAATAAATCATTAAAAAAGCTAGGATAACAATAATGGATTACTCAGATATATTACAAGATATTTCAGTTGACTTATCATTTATGGTAAAGAAACATCTAAAGGATATTAAAAAATTAGATTCCAAAAAACAAAAACAATTTGGAAAACTATTAGGAGATATGCTGAAAGGTATAGATGATTTAAGTGAAGCCAATGAATCAGTTGTTAACGAAGCTAAGATAGCATTTGTGAATGATAAGTTAGTGGGTGATAGAATCCAAAAATCAGGATTGTTACCACTATTGGGTGACAACAACGCATCTTTAAATGCTAACAAAGTGAAATTTACAAGAGAGTTAAGAGATACACTAATAAAACTTTATAAAAAATACAGTTCATTGACAATAAAGTAATTTTAATAAAAATAAATTAATATTTATATACACCGGTCATTAGTTTGGCTGGTGTATTTTTTTTAATAAAACAATTATATGCAAGAACGAAAAAGTAACTTTAAAAAAGTCCGTAGAGATGATATGGAAGTAATGGGTAATGCAATGGCAGTGAAAGTCGTTAACGGTCAAATTGAACCAGCTCTTAAATTATGGAAACGTAAGATGAAAGATAGTGGTAAATTAGATGAAGTTAAAGATAGACGAGAATTCATAAAACCATCAGCAGTTAATCGAAGAAAACGTGCAGAGGCTATACGAACTCAATGGCACAGAACTCAAGAAGATAAGTAATGAGTACAATATTAGTGTTTTTATTTATACTACACTATTTATTGTAAATTGTGATACCACCTCCCAATAGGTGGTTAACGTTATTTTATATAAACAATTATATTAAGATTTACAATAATCTTATTTCCCCAAAAAATTTAGGAGAATTATTATGGCAAGAAAAGACTTGTTATCAGAAGCAATTGCTGATGCTAAGGCTGTGAAAGAAACAGCAATGGCCAATGCAAAATTAGCTTTGGAAGAGGCATTCACTCCAAAACTTCAATCAATGATATCTGCGAAGCTAGCAGAAGAAGCTGAAGAAGAAATGGAAGAAGAAGAAACTGAAGAAGCGTATCATTCTGAAGAAGCTGAAGTAGAAGAGTACAAAGAAGCAGACATGGATTCTGAAGAAGAAGAAATGGAAGAAGCTGAAATGGATTCTGAAGAAGAAGCAGAAACGGAAGAAGAAGAAATGGAAATGGATTCGGAAGAAGAAATGGAAATGGATTCGGAAGAAGAAATGGAAATGGATTCTGAAGAGGATGAAGATGAATTAGATTTAGAATCTATCATTAGAGAACTTGAAGATGAAAACGAAATGGATTCGGAAGAAGAAATGGAAATGACTGAAGAAGAAGAAATGGAAATGGATTCGGAAGAAGAAGTGACTGAAGAAGAAGAAGAAGAAATCGATTTGGATGAAGTTATCAGAACATTGAAAGAAATGGAAGATGGTGACGAAGAAGAAGAATCGATGACTGAAGCTGAAGAAGAAGATGAAGATATGGCAGGTGAATTGGAAGAAGCTTATACAACTATAAAAAGTTTACAAACTACTATCAACGAAGTTAACCTATTGAACGCTAAACTTCTTTACACTAACAAATTATTCAGAACATTTGATTTAAATGAAAATCAAAAAGTAAAAGTTCTTGAAAACTTTGATAGAACTTCATCAGTAAGAGAAGTTAAGTTAGTATTTTCAACATTAGCTGAAAATCTTAACGTAGCTAAGAAAACAAAAGTTGTTGTTAGAGAAGGTTATGCTTCTAAAGCAACAAAAAGTTCTGCACCTAAGAAAATAATTTCTGAAGGTAATGAAATGGCCGCTCGCTGGAAAAAGCTTGCTGGTTTAAATTAATTTTTAAATAAATAAAAACGGAGAATAAACATGGATTTAAAAAACATCCTTAGTGAAGGTTCTTCTCATACCGCTAGATTGTCAGAAGCTACAAGAGCTTTGGCAGGGAAATGGGAAAAAACTGGTCTTTTAGAAGGAATTGACAACGAAGTTGAAAAAGCAGGCGTTGCAACACTTTTAGAAAACCAAGCAAGACAATTAGTAAAAGAAGCATCTTCTACTGGAACAGCCGCAAACGGTGAAGAATGGGCTGGAGTAGCTCTACCATTAGTAAGACGTATCTTTTCTGAAATAGTTGCTAAAGATTTCGTATCTGTACAACCAATGAACTTACCATCAGGTCTAGTATTTTATCTAGATTTCAAATATGGTACTGCTCAACCAGGTTTTGCAACAGGTGCTGGAAAAGATTCACAACTTGATTCTGTATTCGGTGTTACCGATACTACTGCAGATGCATCTGGTGGACTTTATGGTGCTGGAAGATTTGGTTATACAATCAATGACCAAGTTACTGCAACTCAATTGAGTTCATCAACTTCAGCAACAGCTGCAAATAAATTTGCAACTGGTTCAGCTGCATCAGCTGCTACATGGAATTATGATACTGCATTTAGTTCATCTTACCATACGAAGTTTAACGCAACACTACCAACTGTATATACAATTGCCGTTCCTACTGCATCTATGCCAGGTTTAGACCTTAAAGGTATTAGAGCATTTAGAATTATTGGTACAGATGTTTCTGACCAATTCCCACAATTCGCTGTATTAGATGGTGGAGATGTTAGATTTGTAGTAGAAGGAAGTGCAGTACATAATGATAGTATTACAGTTAAGTATCACAAACAACCAACTGATATTACTCGTGGTGATTTTGAAGCTACTTCAACTGCTAATCCTGAAGTTGATGTTGATATTCCAGAATTAAATGTTGAAATGAAATCAATTCCAATCGTTGCTAAGACACGTAAGTTGAAAGCACAATGGACTCCTGAATTCGCTCAAGATTTGAACGCTTATCATAGTATCGATGCAGAAGCTGAATTAACTTCTATGTTATCAGAATATATCTCACAAGAGATTGATTTTGAAATCTTAGATATGTTGATTACTGATGCTAAGACTACTGGATATTGGTCAACGCAAGTTGGACGTGAATGGAATGGTACAGCATTTGCTGATTATTCTTCTACTGCAGCTGCAGCTAGTGCATTCGGACAGGGAGCTTGGTTTCAAACTCTTGGAACAGTTATCGCTGGTGTATCTAATAAGATTCATCAAAAAACACTTAGAGGTGGAGCTAATTTCATAGTTGTATCTCCAGATGTTGCAACGATAATTGAATCTATTCCAGGTTATGCTAGTGGTGCTGACAACGGTGATGCACAATTTGCATTCGGTGTTCAGAAGATTGGTGCTTTGAATAGCAGATTTACTGTATATAAGAATCCTTATATGAAAGAGAACGTAATACTAATGGGTTATAGAGGAAATCAATTCCTTGAAACTGGCGCTGTTTATGCACCATATATTCCACTTATTATGACTCCTTTAGTATATGACCCTAAAAACTTCACTCCACGTAAAGGTGTTATGACACGTTACGCTAAGCAAATGCTAAGAGGTGAGTTCTACGGAAAAGTATACGTTGATTCATTAAACAAAATTCAGTAATCATTAGATTATAGAATTTATACTTAATCTAAAAGGGCTTACTTCGGTAGGCCCTTTTTTTATGCCTTAAATGTTGTAATAAAAAATGAATTGATATTTATACTAAAGGTTATTTAAGATAGGATTGTATATGCAGGAAAACGTAGAAAAAAAAGCACCCAAAGGGAATATTAAATTTTCAATTACATTATCAGATGAACAAAAAACATCAAAAGCACAAATACTCAATCACCCATTTAGTTTTATAATAGGACAAGCTGGTAGTGGTAAAACTTTATTAGCATGTCAGGTTGGATTGGATATGTTTTTTAAAAGAACTGTGAATAAAATAGTGGTTACTAGACCAACTGTATCAAATGAAGATAATGGATTTCTTCCAGGAACATTAGAAGAAAAAATGGAGCCCTGGTTAGTACCAATTAAATCGAATATGAGAAAGGTTTATAACAAGCCGGCTATATTAGATAAAATGATGGTAGATGAGCAAATTGAATTAGTATCATTATCACATTTTAGGGGAAGAACGTTTGAAAACTCCATAGTTATAGTAGATGAGTTTCAAAATTTAACTAAACAACAACTTCTTATGGTGTTAGGTCGTGTAGGTAAAGGTTCTACTATGATATTATGTGGTGACCCACAACAAATTGATTTAAAATTCAGGAATGATTCAGCAATACATGAAGTTCCTAAATTAAAAAATTCAAAATGGGTTTACGATGTTGTATTAAAGGATAACCATAGACATGAATCTTTAAATGATATTTTAAGATTATTAACAGAATATTAAATTGTATATATTTATTATAAACATTAATCAAAGGTAATTATGTCAGCTGGAAAATATTCATTTACAATAGAGCAGGGGGCTACCCTCCAATTTGAAATACAATATAAAGATTCTAATAACATTCCTGTGGATTTAACTTCATATAACGGAAGATTACAAGTTAGACCAACAGTTGGTTCATCTGATGTGTATTTAACGTTATCAAGTACCTTACAATCAGATAAGACCGGATTAAACTTTAGTGGTTCAAATGGAAGTACACCGTTATCATCAGGTTCAATTGGAATATACGTTTCAGCAGTAACTTCATCAGTATTAGATTTCACAACTGCACATTATGATTTGGAAATCTACTCTGGTAGTGGTAATTCTGAGTATGTGGTTAGGTTATTGGAAGGTAAGGTAAACTTATCTAAAGAGGTAACACGATAAATGGCATCTAAGAAAGTAAATATAACAAATACTGATAATAAAGTAACTGTAACCAACTCAAATAATAAAATTGAGGTTATAGATACTAACGTTGCATCAAATATTGAAGTTACCCGACCCGTAACTACAATAGTTGAAGTAAAATCACCAGGCCCACAAGGTGCAGTTGGTATCACAGGCCCATCTGGGTCACAAGGTATTCAAGGAACTGCAGGCGTTGATGGTGGTGGGGTATTTACACTAATTGAAGGTGGAATAATATACGCAACCACATCATCTCTACAAATATCAGGTTCACTATATGTAAGTGGTTCATATTTTGGAGATGGTTCAAACCTAACAGGCGTTGGTGGAGCAGCTGGAACAATAAGTGGTTCGGCTCAAATCATAGCACATTTACCTGTTGGAACAATAAGTGGTTCAACGCAATTTGATACACTTACACTTCCATTTACAGGTTCATTCACTGGGTCTTTCGCTGGAGATGGTTCTCAACTAACCTCTATTCCATCCCAAACTGCTAACGACTTCACAACAATATTAAAAAATAAACTTGATGCAATCGAAGCTAGTGCTGATGTAACTGATGCAACTAACGTATTAGCAAATTTACCTGCTGGAACAATTAGTAGTTCAGCACAATTACCATCTGGTATTATAAGTGGTTCAACGCAATTTGATACACTTACACTTCCATTTACAGGTTCATTCACTGGGTCTTTCGCTGGAGATGGTTCTCAACTAACCTCTATTCCATCCCAAACTGCTAACGACTTCACAACAATATTAAAAAATAAACTTGATGCAATCGAAGCTAGTGCTGATGTAACTGATGCAACTAACGTATTAGCAAATTTACCTGCTGGAACAATTAGTAGTTCAGCACAATTACCATCTGGTATTATAAGTGGTTCAACGCAATTTGATACACTTACACTTCCATTTACTGGGTCTTTTACAGGCTCATTTATTGGGGATGGTTCGTTATTAACTTCATTACCTACACAAACTGCAAATGACTTTACAAATACTCTAAAAAGCAAATTAGATGCAATTGAAGCATCCGCAGACGTAACCGATACAACTAATGTAACATCTGCTGGGGCATTGATGGATTCTGAGGTTTCTGCATTAGCATTAATTAAAGGATTAACCGCAGCATCAATTTCTGGTTCGTTTACTTCTGTAAGTTCTTCAATAGCATCCGATGTTGCAACCAATACCGCAAAAGTAACAAACGTAAGTACTAATTTAACTAAAACAACTGCTACAGCTCAAATAACAATTAATTCATCTGATGGGGATAACGTAGTTATCGCAGAAGCAAGTGATTCTATTGCCGGCTTAATGAGTACTACCCATCACGATAAACTTGATGGAATCGAAGCATTAGCAGATGTAACAGATACAACCAATGTATTATCTTCTTTAGTTGGGAGTGAATTGGTAGTTAAAACAATAACGGCTGAAGAATATGTAGTAAGTTCATCAGTAACTCATATGACTACATCATTTAGTAGTGGTTCTACAATATTTGGCGATGATATATTAGATACACATCAATTTACAGGTTCATTATTTGTTAGTGGTTCATTATATGGTGATGGTTCAAATTTAACAGGTGTTGGTGGAGCAGCTGGAACGATAAGTAGTTCAGCACAATTACCAACTGGTATTATAAGTGGTTCAACTCAATTCGATACACTCACTCTTCCATTTACAGGCTCATTCACTGGGTCTTTTAATGGTGATGGTAGTGGAATCACAGGAATTAGTGGAGCATCAGATGAAAACTTTACATCGACATTAAAAAACAAATTAGATGGAATTGAAGCATCCTCTGATGTAACAGATACAGCAAATGTATTAGCAAATTTACCTGCTGGTATTATAAGTGGTTCAACTCAATTTAATACATTAACAACTCCATTTACAGGTTCATTTACAGGTTCATATTTTGGAGATGGTTCAAACCTAACAGGCGTTGGTGGAGCAGCTGGAACAATTAGTAGTTCAGCTCAATTACCAAGTGGAATCATAAGTAGTTCAGCTCAATTACCAAGTGGAATCATAAGTGGCTCAACACAATTCGATACACTTACTCTTCCATTTACAGGCTCATTCACTGGGTCTTTCGCTGGAGATGGCTCGTTATTAACTTCATTACCTACTCAGACAGCAAATGATTTTACAAATACTTTAAAAACTAAATTAGATGCCATTGAAGCATCCGCAGATGTAACAGATACGGCAAATGTATTAGCAAATTTACCTGCTGGTATCATAAGTGGTTCAACACAATTGCCAATTGGAATCATAAGTGGTTCAACACAATTCGATACATTAACCCTTCCATTTACAGGTTCATTTACTGGGTCTTTCGCTGGAGATGGGAGTGGATTAACCTCTCTTCCAACCCAAACAGCAAATGATTTTACAAATACTTTAAAAACTAAATTAGATGCCATTGAAGCATCCGCAGATGTAACAGATGCAACTAATGTAGTAGCAGCACTTGATACGTTAGGAGTTATAAGTGGTTCGGCTCAAGTCTTAGCACAATTACCTGATGGAACGATAAGTGGCTCAACGCAATTCGATACATTAACACTCCCATTTACTGGGTCTTTTACAGGCTCATTTGTTGGCGATGGGAGTGGATTAACCTCTCTTCCAGCCCAAACTGCAAATGATTTTACAACAACATTAAAAAACAAATTAGATGCCATTGAGGCATCCGCAGACGTAACCGATGCAGCTAATGTATTATCATCATTGCCAGCTGGGGTAGTAAGTAGTTCAGCATTTCCATTAGGTGTTAATATTACAGGCGGAGCTATAATTACAGGTTCAACATCGATATATCGTTCTGGTTCTATTGGTGATACGACTATATTTAGTGTTGAAGGTGGACTAGGTACTTTATTCTCAGTAACAGATGAACTAACAGGTTCTCTATTCTCAGTAAATGATATATCTGGTATTCCGATTTTTGAAGTATTCTCTGATAATACAGTTAAAATAGGAACTCATAATCAAGAAGGTATTGTAGTAACTGGGAGTAATATAGTAATAACAGGTTCATTATTTGTTAGTGGTTCATTATATGGAGATGGTTCTCAACTAACCTCTCTTCCAACCCAAACTGCAAATGATTTTACAACAACATTAAAAAACAAATTAGATGCCATTGAAGCATCAGCAGATGTAACCGATGCAACTAACGTTGTTGCTGCACTTGATACATTGGGTGTAATAAGTGGCTCAACGCAATTTGATACATTAACTCTTCCATTTACAGGTTCATTTACAGGTTCATTTGCTGGAGATGGTAGTGGGTTAACTTCAGTTCCAATTCCAAGTGGAACGATAAGTGGTTCGGCTCAATTCGATACATTAACTCTCCCATTTACAGGTTCATTCACTGGGTCTTTCTCTGGCGATGGAAGTGGGTTAACCTCTCTTCCAACTCAGACTGCAAATGACTTTACAAATACTCTAAAAAACAAATTAGATGCCATTGAAGCATCCGCAGATGTAACAGATGCAACTAACGTTGTTGCTGCACTTGATACATTGGGTGTAATAAGTGGTTCGGCTCAAGTCTTAGCACAATTACCTGATGGAACGATAAGTGGTTCAACTCAATTCGATACATTAACTCTTCCATTTACAGGTTCGTTTACTGGGTCTTTCTCTGGCGATGGAAGTGGATTAACCTCTCTTCCAACCCAAACTGCAAATGATTTTACAACAACATTAAAAAACAAATTAGATGCCATTGAAGCATCCGCAGATGTAACCGATGCAACTAATGTATTATCTTCTTTAGTTGGGAGTGAATTGGTAGTTAAAACAATAACGGCTGAAGAATATGTAGTAAGTTCATCGGTAACTCATATGACTACATCATTCAGTAGCGGCTCCACAATATTTGGTGATGATATATTAGATACACATCAATTTACAGGTTCATTATTTGTTAGTGGTTCAATACATAATGTTGGTAGTGTAACCTCATCATTTTTTATAGGAGATGGTTCAGCACTAACCTCACTACCTACTCAAACTGCAAATGATTTCACAACAACATTAAAAAATAAATTAGATGCGATTGAAGCATCCGCAGATGTAACAGATGCAACTAATGTAGTTGCGGCACTTGATACATTGGGTGTAATAAGTGGTTCAACACAATTCGATACATTAACCCTTCCATTTACAGGTTCATTTACTGGGTCTTTCGCTGGAGATGCTAGTGGGTTAACTTCAGTTCCAATTCCAAGTGGTACAATAAGTGGCTCAACGCAATTCGATACATTAACACTCCCATTTACTGGGTCTTTTACAGGCTCATTTGTTGGTGATGGAAGTGGATTAACCTCTCTTCCAACCCAAACTGCTAATGACTTTACAAATACTCTAAAAAGCAAATTAGATGCAATTGAAGCATCCGCAGACGTAACCGATGCAACTAATGTAACTTCCGCAGGTGCATTAATGGATTCGGAAGTTACAAATCTAGCATTAGTAAAAGCATTAGCAAGTGGTATTTCCGATGGAAATGTTTTAACGGCTAATGATGCAGTAGCAGACGATGATTTTTTAAGAATCAACGGAACGGAAGTAGAAGGTAGAACTGTAGCTCAAGTATTAAGTGATTTGAATGTTGAAGCTGGTGCAGATGTAACAGATGCTACTAATGTAGTAGCAGCACTTGATACATTGGGTGTAATAAGTGGTTCGGCTCAATTCGATACATTAACTCTCCCATTTACAGGTTCATTCACTGGGTCTTTTACTGGAGATGGAAGTGGGTTAACCTCTCTTCCAACTCAGACTGCAAATGACTTTACAAATACTCTAAAAAGCAAATTAGATGCAATTGAGGCATCCGCAGACGTAACAGATGCTACTAATGTAGTAGCAGCACTTGATACGTTAGGAGTTATAAGTGGCTCAACGCAATTTGATACACTTACACTTCCATTTACAGGTTCATTTACAGGTTCATTTGTTGGTGATGGGAGTGGATTAACCTCTCTTCCAACCCAAACTGCAAATGACTTTACAAATACTCTAAAAAGCAAATTAGATGCAATTGAAGCATCAGCAGATGTAACCGATGCTACTAATGTAACCGCTGCTGGGGCATTAATGGATTCGGAAGTTACAAATCTCGCATTAGTAAAAGCATTAGCAAGTGGTGTTTCAAATGGAAATGTTTTAGTTGCTAACGCAGCAGTAGCAGATAATGATTTCTTAAAAATTGATGGAACATCTGTTGAAGGTAGAACTGTAGCTCAAGTATTAAGTGATTTGAATGTTGAAGCTGGTGCAGATGTAACCGATGCAGCAAATGTATTATCATCATTGCCAGCTGGGGTAGTATCATCATCAACATTTCCATTTACAGGTGATGCTCAAATCACAGGTTCATTAATACTATCGGGTTCGGCTGGTACTGTATTCGAAGTAATAGGTTCATCAGGTTCACTATTCGAAATTACTGACTCATTTGAAGGTACATTATTTTCAGTTGCAGATATATCAGGTATTCCACAATTTGGAGTAACCGATGCTGGTGTCGCAACCATTGGCTCTACACCCGTATCAATATATACAACTGCACAAATTGCATCAACCCAAGCCACAACAAACGAATCCGTATATACGTTATCATCATCCTCATTTGATGGTGCTTGGTTTGATTATACTATAATTAGTTCTTCTAATATGAGAGCTGGAAACGTTATGAGTATTTGGGAAGCTGGAACTACGAATATTAATTTTACAGAAACGACAACAACCGATATTGGTGATACGACAGGTGTTGTTATATCAACAGTAATCACCGGGTCGGAAATAGCACTAAGAGTTAATACACCAACTGATAAATGGAAGATTAAAACAATCGTAAGAAGCATATAATATGGCTATCATCAGAGGAAAATCAATAGTAGCAGATGGGTTAGTATTACATACTGATGCTGCAAACAAAAAATCATATCCAGGCTCAGGCACAATTATAAATGATTTATCTGGAAATGAACGAAATGGTGAATTAATAAATGGAGCATCATTAGATACTGCAAATGCTGGTACTATTACATTTGATGGTACTAACGATAGAATAGTATTAAATGATACATTAGATATAGCATTCACTACACAATATTGGACTACTGATATATGGTTTAATCTTGATTCCACTTATGCTAGTTATGATGCAATGCTTGGAAATGGATACCCATTTCAGTTGTATGCAGTTGGTGGTAAAATACAAGCATATTTATCATCAACCGCCGGCTCCGGAACTTATTTTTTAAGTGGAATGACATCTACACAAACACTATCCACAGAAACATGGTATCATCTTTCTTTTGTTAGAGACGGAACAAATTATTACTATTATATTAATGGTGCTTTAGATAAATCAGCTACATCAAACACTAATGTATGTGCAGCAGCAAATCAAAACGCTCAAATTGGAAACTTATGGAATGTAAATGATACATATGCATGGGATGGTGAAATCGCAAACGTAAAAATCTACAATAGAGCATTATCAGCAGCCGAATCACTTCAAAATTATAACGCAACTAAATCAAGGTTTTCATTATGAGTGGTATAGCGGGAAAATCAATAGTAACAGATGGGTTAGTGTTATCATTAGATGCAGCAAACCGAAAATCATATCCAGCTGCTGGAACTTCTATAACCGATTTAAGTGGTAATGGGAATAATGGTACATTAGTAAACGGAACTGCATTCGATTCGGATAAAGTTGGAAATTTTAATTTTGATAGTACGAACGATTATATAACCCTATCAACGGCAGTATCAAATACAATTTATACTTTAAATTTCTGGTATAAGACAGGTACAAATGATGGGTCATATGGGTATTTTTCAACTGATTCAAATAGCCCTAGAAGTAGAGGACTTGCAATAAGTGAGGGTGGAACTTTTGGAGGTCTTTCTTATGGAAAGTTTTATTATTACGATGGGGTATCAGTAAATGTATTGAACCAAACCACCTTACTAAACGTTACCAACAAATGGTATAATATAGCAGCTGTAATTGATACTAGTAGTAATAATATTAAAGTATACATTAATGGAGTACTAGATGTAAATCAAACCATAAATGCTATGGCAACATCAGTTGATGAAATAGGAAGATGGAAATCAGGAAATGTTAATTTCCTAAATGGAAAAATGGCCTCATATAAAATATACAATAAAGCACTAACAGCAACAGAAGTACTTCAAAACTATAACGCAACAAAAAATAGGTTCGGATTATAAAAATCTACCATATTTATAATAAGTTAGTTGGATAGGGAAAACTAAAGGAAATTATGGCAAATGAATTTATAATAAAGAACGGATTCCACTCTAAAGGGGATTCACAAGTATCAGGCTCACTATATGTATCAAGTTCGATAACATCCACATTTGTTGGTGATGGAAGTGGATTAACCTCTCTTCCAACCCAAACTGCAAATGATTTTACAACAACATTAAAAAACAAATTAGATGCCATTGAAGCATCAGCAGATGTAACCGATGCTACTAATGTAGTAGCTGCACTTGATACATTGGGTGTAATAAGTGGCTCAACGCAATTTGATACACTTACACTTCCATTTACAGGTTCATTTACAGGTTCATTTGTTGGAGATGGAAGTGGGTTAACCTCTCTTCCAGCTCAGACTGCAAATGATTTTACAACAACATTAAAAAACAAATTAGATGCCATTGAAGCATCAGCAGATGTAACCGATGCTACTAATGTAACCGCTGCTGGGGCATTAATGGATTCGGAATTAACTTCTATTGCTAATGTAAAGGCATTAAATCAATCGTTAGTGAGTGGAGCTACACCAACATTTACAACTACTAACTTTACAGATGCATCTGACAAACGGTTAATGACCAATGCACAAGAAACTAAATTAGATGCCATTGAAGCATCAGCAGATGTAACCGATGCTACTAATGTAGTAGCTGCACTTGATACATTGGGTGTAATAAGTGGCTCAACGCAATTTGATACACTTACACTTCCATTTACAGGTTCATTTACAGGTTCATTTGTTGGAGATGGAAGTGGGTTAACCTCTCTTCCAGCAGCATTCCCATACACCGGAGATGCATTGGCTACCATTTCCGGCTCATTCGCAATCTCAAATGCATCCGGAATGATAATGCATATAACAAGCTCTGGTCCTACTCAACCCGATGGTAGAATGGATATCAACGCACAGACATCGATATATCGTTCTGGTTCTATTGGTGATACGACTATATTTAGTGTTGAAGGTGGGTTGGGTAACTTATTTACAGTAACAGATGAACTAACAGGTTCTCTATTCTCAGTAAATGATATATCAGGTATCCCTTTGTTTGAAGTATTTTCATATGAACAAATTAAAATGGGAACGTTTGGAGCAGAGGGGTTACGTGTTAGTGGTAGTGATGCACAAACATCAGGCTCATTAGCAGTAGGACCTATTGTAAACTCAGGAATTGCTGGTAGAATTGATGCATCAAATGATGTTGTAGCATTCTCAACCTCAGATAGAAGATGGAAAGATAATATCACACCAATTGAATCCCCATTACAAAAATTACTTGAATTAGGTGGGTATGAGTTTGATTGGCGAGAAGATAAAAAAGTACATGGTAATAAAGGACATGATGTTGGTGTTATTGCACAAGAAGTAGAATCAGTTCTACCTGAAGCAGTACAAACTCGAAGTAGTGGTATGAAAGCAGTTCGATATGAAAAAATAATACCATTATTGATAGAAACTATTAAAGAACAACAAAAACAAATTGATGAACTTAAAAATAGGATTAAGTAATGGCATTACCAGCAAGTGGAAACCCAATAAGTATCAACCAAATCAGAGCGGAGATGAGTAACCCTAATGGTTCATTAAAAGTATTATCAACAACAGATGTAAATGCTGCAAGTTCGGCTAGACCAGATGGAAATACACCACATCAACTATCAGAATTTTATTCATACGACCATTCAGCATCAAACTTAACTCGAATAGCACTATTCGGCCCAGACCAAGAAGCTGGTGAATTGTGTGGAGAAACTCCTAATACTAACTTTTATCACGATGGTGGTGGAGACCCATTCGTTAATAGTGTCGTTTATTATCAAAACGATGATGCAAGTGGAGCAGTTGCAGAAGCGGGATTTTATATATACGGAAATGGTTCAGCTGGGATTGCAATTGGTGGGGATGGAAAAGTAGTAGGAGCATTTGATTGTTAAAATTAATTAAAAGGAAATAATATGAGTAACAATAGAGATTTTATGATATTTGATACTTCTGAAACAGGAAGTATTGATTTTAACGATGTAGCAGAGACATCAATAGATACACTTAGAATAAATGTATCAGGTTCTAGAACATTTGTTAAATGGAATGGTGATATACCAACATCAGTTTCTTCACTAACAACAAAAGAAGGACCATACACTCACCAACAAATTCTAACAATACTAACCGGTTCGGAATGGGCTGATAATTCGGATATAGTATAATGGCATTTCATTATTCACCAAAAATAGTAACAGATGGGTTAGTGTTAGCATTAGATGCTGCAAACCTAAAATCATATCCAGGCTCAGGAACTGTATGGAAGGATTTATCAGTAAATAAAATCAATGGTACATTAACAAATGGGCCGACACTTGCTAGTGCAAATGCTGGTATCATTAGTTTTGATGGGGCTAATGATTTTATTGATTTTGGGTCTATCGCTAGCACTAATCCATTATCATTATATGGAATTACTAATTTTACAATAGAGATTTGGATTAAAGCAAATGATGCAGGGGATGGATTCCAACGAATAATAGATAAAAGTTCAGGCGGCGCAGGCGCAGGAGGATGGTCTATATTTTTTGGTCATCCAGCTGGAGCTGATTCTCTATTTATAGCAGGAGGTGGTGCAACTTTGGTATCACAGACAGGCGGTGGAATTACGGATTATGGAAATTGGGTACACTATATGTTTACCAAATCCAACAACACTCATAAAATTTATATGAATGGTGTATTTAGGAAAACTGCCAGTACTTCACAGGCTATCCCATCAACAACTACTAATTGTAGAATAGGCTCATGGAATCACTCAACAGGAAGAGAATTAAATGGGGATATAGCATCACTTAAAATTTACACCAAAACATTTTCCCAATCTGAAGTCCTTCAAAATTATAACGCGCTTAAAGGGAGATTTGTATAATGGGAACACATGGTGGACCAAAGATACCTACTAATGGATTGATATTAGCATTAGATGCAGGTAACAGTAAGTGTACTGATAATGGCATAGTTGATACCGTTAGTAATATTGTAGGTGCACGTGGGATTGTATCAGGCCCATACGGCCAACCAAATACAGGCACACCTACACGACACGGAGGGACATTCCCAGAAATAAGTGGTTCTTTTGGCGGCCATTTTGATTTTAGTGGTGGTAGGGGTATGAGAGTAGAAGAAGCATTATCAAAAGGTACTACTATGACTCAATGTATGTGGTTTTACAATAAGACTTCTGATATTATGTACTTCGGTGATGGTAGGAATGATGCAGGAACTTATTTTTTAACTAACTATGGGGATGCAAATATAAACATTGGCCAAAAATTACGATATAAGTTTTCCAGCACTCACGCAGCCGATGACCCATTATTCCTAAATCGATGGCATTGTATGATTGTTACAAGTGATGGTAATGGTTCAAAATTATATTTAGCTGGAATAGAAGTAGATAGTTATATGTCTCAAATCTCTGTTGATGAAGATTTCGGTATAAACTACACAATTGGTGCTAGATTCACTACACAGAACAAGTGGACTGGGTTGTTTGGGCAAATTCATTTCTATGATAGAGCACTATCCGCAATTGAAGCAAAACAATATTACAACGCAACAAAAACGAGGTATAAATAATATGGTTATCATCAGAGGAAACTCAATAGTAGGTTCGGATTATGAAATTAGGTAAATCAATAGTAACAGATGGATTAGTATTCTCTGTAGATGCTGCAAATAAAAAATCATATCCTGGTAGTGGAACTGCAGTTAAAGATTTATCAGGAAATAGTGATAGTACACTAACTAATGGAACTACACATGATACTACATTTATTGGAGCTTTTGATTTTGATGGTTCTAATGATAAGATAGTTACTCCAGTAACTGCTACCAATTGGGCAGATGTTGCATTTACAATTCAATTATGGACTTCAGACTGTACACAAAATGATAGTTGTTTTGTAATGGGGGGAGATGGCGGCACAAATAATTTTGGACTTGTAGGGTTTTATTGGTCAAGTAGTAATCTAATATTTAGTTATTGGAGAACGGGGGGAGGTACTAGCAAAGGATTCCGTATGCAAGTGCCCCACGATAGAACGGCACCTAATAATCTATGTCTGACATTTACTGGAGTTGGTGGAACTAATACCACTACAATAGTAAATAACTGTACTCTTTATTTTAATGGTATTAGTCAAACTGTTATACATGGTGGTGGAGGTACTCCGAGCACGTCTGGAATACTAGAGTTAGGTGGAGGTAATTACCCATTAAATGGTAAAATACATAACACATTGTATTATGATAGAGTATTAACATCCCAAGAAGTCCTTCAAAATTATAACGCAACAAAAAATAGGTTTATATAATGGGGATACAACTAAATAACAATTCATTCATATCAGTATGGAAAACAGATAATACTGGGACAAGTAATAATGACCAAATTACACTACCATTACTTAATAATTCAACTAATAATTTTATTGCAAATTGGGGGGATGGTACATCCGATACAATAACCGCATATAATGCAGCGGAAATAACACATACATACGCATCAGCTGGAACGTATACTGTTACATTGAATGGGACAATTGGTGCATTTCATTTCAACAATGGTGGGGATAAGCTAAAAATATTAGAAATTAAACAATGGGGAAGTTCCACATTAGGAGCAACAATCCGCGGATTTTGGGGAACTAGAAATTGTGACATAACAGCTATGGATAGGCCTACCATTACAGGTATTCAATTAGAACGAGCATTCGCTCAGTCGGGAACTGATGTTGTTGGTGGAAACCCATTTCGTAATATAGGCACTTGGGATATAAAAACAATCACTAATATTAACAATGCGTTTCAGGACAATGTAAGCTTTAACGAACCACTCAATGATTGGTATATGGATAATAAAACTAGCCTTTATCTAACATTTGAGGGGTGTGAGCGATTCAACCAACCACTTAATAAGTGGAACACCTCTAATATTACTAACATTAGACAGACGTTTGAAAACAATTACAAATTTAACGGAAAAGTCGATGGATGGGATACATCAAACGTAATTTACGGATATAGAGCTTTTCTGACCGCAAGGGAATTCAACCAACCACTTACCAGCTGGAGATTGCCAATTTTTAGAGAGTTAAACCATTTCTTTGCGGGATGTCAGGTGTTCAATCAACCCGTTGCTCAATTAGCAATATCAAGTAGTTGTACGAACATGCAGAGTTGCTTTCAAACCTGTCACAAATTTAACCAACCTATTGATAATTGGATTCCATCCAATGTAACTAATACATCCTTTATGTTTAATAACGCATTGGTGTTCAATCAACCACTTAATTCGTGGGATGTTGGTTCGGTTACGACTATGTTTCTTATGTTTGAAGGTGCCGTATCATTCAATCAACCACTTAATAATTGGGATACATCCAACGTAACAAATATGGGGCGGGTATTTAGGGACGCCACCGCATTCGACCAATCATTGGCGGATTGGGATGTGAGTAATGTAACTAGTATGGCTTTAATGTTTAGTGGTGCTGCATTATCAACTGAAAACTACGATGCGACACTCATAGGGTGGGCTAATCAAGATGTTCAATCTAACGTATCTTTTCATGGCGGGAACTCCACATATACAGGTACACCAGGGAATGATGCATCGGCATCCCGAGCTCAATTAATTAATAGTTATAGTTGGACTATCATCGATGGTGGTTCTGCATAAAAACGGAAATAAATATGGCAAATATAATAAGTAATCCAATCCAACCCATCTGGTATTTGGCATATAACCAATCGGATGATATATGGCACTATGGTGAAGTTCAATCAAATCAAACTATGACAACCCATCAACCGATATTAGAACAATTCGAAACTGAGGAATTATTAGAAGCTAGAGTAGATAGTTTTAAGGGTGATGGGTGGTATGCCACCGAAAATAGTATAACTGAATACCCAATATAAAATTGGATTATAACAATCTACCATATTTATAATAAACAATAGGAGATATTAATGGCAGTACAAATTCCAATATGGCCAGGTTCATCATCATTCTTTCCAGATATGACACCGTTTGGACATTATGATAATGATTATGAGTTTCAGCAAGATGCAGATAAAGTATCATCTTGGTGTGCCAAACGATTGGGTTATCCAATTGTTGATATTGAATTACAAGACATTAACTTCTATACTTGCTTTGAAGAAGCAGTTACAGAATATTCAACACAAGTCAATCAATTTAACATTAGAGAGAATCTTTTAAATTTAAAAGGCTCTCCGACTGGTTCTAACATTTCACAAACTCAACTTGATGGAAATATGGGCGGGTTAGTATCACTTGCAAAGGATTATGGTTCGGAAGTAGGTAGTGGTGGTAGATTAACATATTATACAGGCTCATTCAGTACTGTGGCAGGTCAGCAAGTTTATGATTTAACTACATCATCAGTTGCTTCATTAGAAAGTGGTACTGCTGGAGTTGATAAATTTGAAATTAAGAAGATGTTACACGATGCACCACCTGCTATGGTAAGATACTTTGACCCATTAGCCGGTGCAGGTGTTGGTTCTGATAATCTAATGGATGCATTTGGATGGGGTAACTATTCTCCAGGCGTTTCATTTATGATGCAACCACTTTATAGCGATTTACTTAAAGTTCAAGCAATTGAGTTCAATGATATGATTCGTAGGTCACAATATGGATTCGATATTCAAAATAATAGAATTAGAATATTCCCAATCCCAACAGTAGCATACAAAATACACTTTCATTACATTTTAGAGGATGAACGAAGTAATGGTATTATTTCTAATTCAGTAGTATCTGATTATTCAAATGTACCTTATGATAGGATTACTTATACAAAAGTTAATCATGTAGGAAAGCGTTGGATTCATAAATACTCATTAGCATTAGCAAAAGAAATGTTAGGTGCAGTAAGAGCTAAGTTTAGTTCAGTACCAATTCCTAACTCAGAAATAACATTAGATGGGGCTGATTTAAGAGGTGAAGCATCAGCAGAAAAAGAAATATTAATTTCAGAATTAAGAGAAAACTTAGAAGCAACTTCTCGTAAATCATTATTAGAAGCCCAAAAGGATGAATCTGAATTTATGGAATCAACTCTAAGTCGAATCCCTAGAGCTGTTTACATAGGATAATAATATGGCACTATTTGGTGGAAGCAGAGATGCTAGTTTATTTAGAAAGGTTAATAAGGAACTTATCAATGATATTATTGATACAGAGGTTTATTATTATAAATTAGTAATCGATGAGACTAGTGTAAATGTATATGGTGAAGGTAAGGTTAAATCTTATTACAGTCCTGTAAAACTACCATGTATAATAGATAGAGCAGATAGAACTCAAATATTCGATGAATTTGGTACTGATTACACTAGAATAGTAAGTTTTTTCTTTTTAAGAGATACATTAGTTGATAGTAATTTATATCCCCAAATAGGTGATGTAATTGAGTGGGATTCAGAACAGCATGTTGTGGATAGTACAACCGAAAATCAATACTTTGCAGGAAAGAATCCTGAAACTTGGGATGGTGGTGATACACAAGGTTATAACCTATCAATAAAGCTTGAAACTCATGTAGCTAAAAAATCTCAATTAAATTTGAGAGATGATTATAGAGTTGGTATAAACAGAGATAACAATGATTTACCAATAGGAATATAATATGGCATACAAATACAGAAACGATAGAGATGAGAAGGTAGATTTGAAAAGAACACAAAGTTCATTTTCAGATGACCCCATATTGAATAAAGCCAAACAAGTATCTCGAAGAACTGATGATGTTAAGATGCCATCCGTTGGTATCTATGATATTGATTTAGCTTTTAAAGATTTCTTAGAGATTAACGTAAAACCTACTATTAAAGAGAACGGAAAGTTTATTCCTGTTCCTGTAATGTATTCAACTCCTGAAAATTGGGCATCTGCACAACGTGATGGGTTTATGAAAGATAGTAGTGGTAAGATTATAGCACCATTAATTACATTCAAACGAAATTCATTGGAAGTTAATACTGAATATGCTAAATTAAAAGTTTTAACTGATGATGATACTTCAAGAACGTTTACTAAGAAATATACGCAAGAAAACAAATACGATTCATTCTCTGAATTAATAGGACAATCGCCTGTACAAGAAAACTACATTATAGATACACCTGATTATGTGAATATATCATATGATGTTATTGTATGGTGTGATTATATGGAAGATTTGAATAAAGTAGTTGAACAAATAATCTATTTCAATGGTGGTTCATTCGGCCAACGATATAAATTCCAAATCAAAGGTGATTCTTACTCATTTGAAACTACCAATGGTGTTGGTGAAGAGAGAGTTGTACGAAGTAACGTAACACTTACAGCTAAAGCATATTTAATTCCAGAACACAAAGGAAATACTGTAAATGCTCAAAAAGCATTCGGAGTTTCAAAAATTGTTTGGAATACTAAACTTTCTAAATAAATAATCATATTTATATACGATAGTAATAAATTAAAATACAAAATGTTATGGCAGAAATAAAACAAGTTACAGAAAAGCAAGTAATTAAGTTTCAAGAAGAAGAAATAAAGAAAATACACAAATTTAGAGATGATTATTCAGATATTACCGCTAAATTAGGTGAATTAGAGATTGAATTGTTAGTTTTAGCTAACCAAAACAATCAGTTGATGACTTATAAAGAAGAACTTCAACAATCATATATAAAAATAAGAGAAAGTGAAATGACACTAGCAGCAGACTTAAAAGAAAAGTATGGTGATGGTGAATTTGATATAAATACAGGTATTTTTACACCGAAACAATAACTATCACCGTTTCCAATTTTTAGAAGTATTTATTAGTATATAAACAATAAGAAATTAATAGGAGAATAAAATGGCAGAAAGAATAGTAAGTCCTGGAGTATTTACCAGAGAAAAGGACTTGTCGTTTCTACCCCAAGGAATTGGTGAAATTGGTGCAGCATTAATAGGGTCAACTGTAAAAGGACCTGCGTTTGTACCAACGACCGTACAATCGTATCAAGAGTTTCAACAAGTATTCGGAGGATTGACAGAAGATTCATACCTACCTTATACTGCACAAGCTTATTTAGAAGATGCAGGTACAGCAACAATCGTTAGGGTATTGGGACAAGATGGGTATACTTTAGAAAACCCAATAGCATTACAAATTTCATCATCAGCGCTTGGTATTAAAACTGTAGCAGTATTACACCCAACAACGGCTGTAACATCTGATGTTGATGTATTTAGTGGACCACTACCTGTATCTGAAAACACAGGTTCGGAGTTTTTATTAACAATTACAGGTTCAACTGTAACAGGAAAGGTATTTTCCTCTTCATTAAATCCAACAAACGATAACTACATAACTAAAGCATTAGGATTCTCCCCAAGAGGTTCTGAAAACGCATATCTTTTATCAAACTTTAAAATATTTCAATCAGAATCAATCGCAACAGGCGAAACTGTAGCAGTAACTGCAGTAACCAGTTCTGATATTGATTATACTAAAGCATACACAGAAGCTGCAACACCATTTATTACATCTCAAAAAGTTGGTGGAAACACTACTAATTTGTTTAAGTTCCATACATTATCACATGGTACTGCTACAAACTATGAGTTTAAAATTGGTATTCAAGATATTAAAATAGCAGGTTCAGTACCTGGCTCTGAATATGGTTCATTTACAGTAGTTGTACGAAGAGTTGACCAGGACAAAATTGTTGGTTCACCATTCGTAGGAGTAGTTGATTCGGATATCAGACCAAATTTAGTTGAAACGTTTCAAGGATGTAACTTAAACCCTGATTCTCCAAACTATATAGCTAGAGTAATTGGTGACAAATATATTACAGTTGATGCAAATGGTAAATTATCAACAAATGGTGATTATAACAACCTATCAGCAAATATTAGAGTTGAAGTAGCTACCGCAGTTGGTAATGGTGCAGTTGATGTATCATTAGTACCATTCGGATTCGCAGCATTGCAAAATCCTTACGGAACAGCATTTACATTACCAAATCCAGCATTTGTAGCAAATCAACAAATCAATAGTTCATATAACGCTAAAAAGTTTTTTGGATTTAATTTTGATTTATCTAAAACGGATAACGTAAATTATTTATCAGTATTTCCTGATTCCGCAACAGCAACAGCTGGAACGGCATTTTACTTAGGTGATTATAACCAAGAAAGTGGAGCTAATTTCCCATCATCTGCAGCTGCAAATAGTGGTTCTATTTCATTATCAGATGTAACTACATCAGTTAACTCTCGTAAATTTATAGTACCATTTCAAGGTGGTTTTGATGGATTCAAACCAAATAGAATTGTAAGTACTACTGGTGATATTACTGCTGGAAATACGCAAGGATATGATTGTTCATCAAATACAGCGACTGGAACGGTAGCATTTAGAAAAGCTATTAACTCAGTATCTAATCCTGATGAATTTGATATTAATATGTTAGTATTGCCAGGGTTAATCCACAGATTACATTCATCTGTTACTACATTCGCTAAAGATATGTGTGAAGACAGACAGGATGCATTCTTTATAATGGATGCTGGAGCATACGCTGATTCAATATCAACAATTGTAAACACAGTTCAACCATTTGATTCAAATTATGTAGCATCTTATCACCCATGGGTTAAGATACTAAATTCAGATAAAAACAAACCTGTATGGGTTCCACCATCTGTAGTTCTACCGGGTGTTATTGCATTTAACGATTCAGTAGCAGCCGAATGGTTCGCACCAGCTGGTTTAAATCGTGGTGGATTAACTAACGTTATTGAAGCTAAGAGTAGATTGACTAGAGTTGAGAGAGATGCACTTTACGAAGGTAGAGTAAATCCTATCGCAACGTTCCCTGGTCAAGGAGTTACTGTATTTGGACAAAAAACCTTACAAGCTAAACCATCCGCATTGGATAGAATTAATGTAAGAAGATTATTAATCGCAGTTAAGAAGTTTATCGCATCTTCAACTCGTTACTTAGTATTTGAAAATAATACAGCAGCGACACGAAATCGTTTCTTATCAATCGTAAATCCTTATTTGGAATCAATCCAACAAAGACAAGGTTTATTCGCATTTAGAGTAGTTATGGATGATACCAACAACACTCCTGATGTAATTGATAGAAACATTATGGTAGGTGAGATTTTCTTACAACCTGCAAAAACAGCAGAATTCATTGTACTTGATTTCAACGTACTACCGACTGGCGCTGCATTCCCATCTTAAATTAAAGATTAGTTCCCCATTTCGGTGGGGAACTTCATCTTTTTTAAAAAGTTGGATATTTATAGTAAAGAAATAAAGTTGAATAACAACGGAGAAATTAAATGGCACAATTATTAGACCCAACAGAAGTAATGTTTACATCGTTCGAACCAAAAATGTCGAATCGATTTATTATGTATATAGAGGGAATCCCAGCATACTTAGTAAAAGCAGCAGGTAGACCAGAAATAACAAACGGTAAAGTCACTATCGACCACATTAACGTTAAAAGATATGTAAAAGGTAGAAGTGAGTGGAGTGATTTAACAATTACACTATATGACCCAGTAGTTCCTTCAGCAGCACAAGCAGCTATGGAATGGGTAAGATTACACCATGAATCTGTAACAGGACGAGATGGATACTCTGATTTCTACAAAAAAGATATCACATTTAACAGTTTGGGTCCTGTTGGTGATAAAGTAGAAGAGTGGAAACTAAAAGGTGCATTTATTCAATCAGCAAAATTCTCAGATATGGATTATACTGGAGAAGATATCGCAACTGTAGATTTAACACTTACATTTGATTACGCAATACTAAATTTCTAATTCAGAATTACCGAATTATTAATAAAATTTATAACCCTACCAGAGATGGTGGGGTTTTTTGTTTATAAAGTATTTTTTTCATATTTATATACGAACAAAGTTATAAAAACGGAGATTACTATATGAGTGAAAAACTACAAGATGATTATTCATCAAAGCCCATGTCTAATTCAGATATGGTGGAACTCGCAAAGCAACAACATGCACAAACGCAAGTTTCAGATTACAAATTCCCAACAGAAATAATTGAATTACCTTCAAATGGGTTGGTTTATCCAAAAGATAATCCATTATCATCAGGAAAGATAGAATTAAAATATATGACTGCCAGAGAGGAAGATATCCTTACAACACAGTCATACATTAAAGATGGTAGTGTATTGGATAGATTATTTCAAGCACTAATTATATCGAATGGTGATGGATTGCCAATCAAATACGTTGATTTAGTAACAGGCGATAAAAACGCAATTATGATAGCATCGCGTGTTTTAGGTTATGGTAAAGATTACGAAGTTGAAATCGATGACCCTACCACATCAAACATAACTCAGAAAGATATAATTGATTTAACTCAATTTGAAAACAAAGGGTATGATGGTTCAGGCCAAACTGAATTAAACAAAAACGAATACGAATTTGAATTACCCCGCTCTAAGAGAATGGTAACATTTCAAGCACTAACTGAAAGTAAAGAACGTAAGATTAAACATCAGTTAGAAGAAAGTAAAAAAGCACGTAAGAAATTAAAAGATGAAACCTCTAAAGATTTAACAACTCGATTAAAAAATATGATTTTATCAGTTGATGGTGAATACGACCAAAAGATAATCACTAATTTTGTGGATAATGAGTTATTCGCAGTAGATTCAAAGGCTTTAAGAACGCATATAAGTGAAGTTACACCTGATATAGATTTAACATGGGAATTTGTATCAGATGAGACTGGTGAAAGGAGGAATATGCTACTGCCTATGGAGGCCGGGTTTTTTTGGCCTAAGTCTTAACTACCGAAAGCAGTTGCATTCCCAAATATTTGATTTAATCTATCATGGTAATGGTGGATTTACATTTACAGATGTATATAACCTACCCGTTTGGTCTAGGAAATTCTACATCAGTAAAATAATAGAATTTAAAAAAGAAGAACAGAAGCAACATGATACAGCTATGAAAAAAGCTAAATCAAAAAGATAATAGGATACCCAACAGAAATGTTGGGTATTTACATATTTATAGATAAGTAACTTAATAAGGAATCTATTATGGCAAAAATAAAACTATCAACTGTTAAGGAAATCTTTAATGAACTAGAGGTTAGTGAGGGTTTATTTGATATTTTTAAAAGTAAACGGAGTAAGTTAAAAAATACATTAGATAATGTTAAATCTCAAATAGATGATTTAATAAAATCAGCACCAACTACTAAAGATAAAGAAGATTTAGCCGCATTAGTAAAAGCGTTTAGAGCAGTTGAAGCACAAAAAAGAAAAATGGGTAGATAGATTATTTAATTCGGTATAATTGCAATGGCAAAAAAGAATCAAGAACAAAGTGAATTTAATAAACTTCTTCAGGATGAGATTACTCTCAGAGAACTGGAGCAAGGTCTTCAAGACAAACTGCTTCAGTCTGTCAAAAATAAAGAAAGAATATCTACCAATGCTCAAATTGTTCAACAAGATTTAAACAAATCATTATTAGAATCAGTATCTACCGAAGACAAAATTGAAGCAATTAAACAAGCTCAGGATAAACTCTTAGATGAAGCCGTTTCCAAAGGTAAGGCAATAAACGCAGAGCATTACAAAAGATTAGATACAGCAAAACAACTGTTGGTTAAATCCAAAGAAGAAGCAGATACTACCAAAACACTTAAAGATGGATTAAAGGGTGCAAAAGATGAATTATTAGGTTCACTTGGACCAGCTGGCCAATTAGTAAGTCAAATGTTAGCCGCTGGGACTGCTGTAGCTATAATGGTGGTAGCTCTCACAGCTGCACTAAAGTTTATAATCGATATGGTTAGGCGTGGTATTGAATTAAACCAAACATTGGGTATGAGTGCTAAAGATTCAACTGCACTTGAAGCTAATATTATGGGAGCTAGCTACTCTATGGAGGGGTTACTTTATTCAACTGAGGAAATGCGAGCATCTGCTATGGCTTTAGTAGACACTATGGGTAGGGTACAAGTTCCATCACAATTAATAACAGATGCAACTAGACTTACAAAGTTATTAGGTGGGGATGACGCTTCTGGTACATCATTAGCAAGGTCACTCAAAAACGCTGGGCATAATCAAACTAAATTAACGGATGATATTGAAGCAATGGCAACCTCAATGGGTATGACTGCGGGTCCCGCTATGGAAATGCTAGTTCTGAATCAAATGAAGCTCGGTAGTTTATCTCACGAACAAGCACTAGCAGAAGCAAGAAAAGGATTAGAAATAAAAAAGCAAGGTTTAGATGTAAAGAAAATGAACGCAATGATGCGGGAAGCTTTAGATATTGAAGGTAGTATGCGAAGTGCAATGAAGCTCAGAATTATGAGTGGAAAAGAAATAAACTTTAATGCAATAAATCAAGCAAAACTCGCAGATGATGAAGCGGGGCTAGCAAAAGCACTCAATGACCAAATTGCTCTAATGGGTCCTGGGTTTGAAACCAACCATAGGATGCAGCAGTTAATGGCAGATGGTTTAAATCTATCAGTCGAAGAGATGAATAATATGCGTAACGCTACAGCAGAACAAGCAACACTTGCAGCTGAATTAGTAGAACTTCAAAAAACAAATAAAGATGCCACAGAAGAAACATTACTGGCTCAAAAAGAAAGTACTGAAGAAACTGGAAATGGTATAATGGCTATGATAGGAGGAATGCCAATGTGGGCTAAAGTTACCGCTGCAATTGTAGGTATTGGTGCAGCCCTAATCGTTGTAGCAATGCTAATCCCATCAGTAGGTGCAGGTATAATTTCCATTACCGGAGCAGTTGGCTCGGGAATCGCATCAATAGGTGCAGGGATAGGTACTGCATTATCATCAATAGGTTTAGGAATTGCAGGATTAGCAGCCGGTTCTGTTGGAGTTCCCGTCTTATTAGCATTAACACTTGCTGTAATTGGGTTCGGTGCGGCACTTTACTTAGCTACACCTGCAATTGTAGAAATCGGTGGGGTACTTAAAACTGTATTCGAAGGAATTGGTTTAATAGTTACCAATATAGGAAATGTTATAATAGGTATATTCTCAGAAATACCACCAATCATTACAGCAGTATCAGATGGACTTGTTAATATGATGAATGTAGTAACTATGGATAATGTAGGTGCTATGTTACTATTAGGACCCGCTCTTATGGGTGTTGCATTCGGATTGGCTGCAATTGGTATGATGGGGATACCTGGGTTACTAGCTCTTACAGGGTTAGGAGCAGTAACTGTTCTACTTGCACCTAGTTTAATGGGAATTGCTGATAGTATTGGTGATATGATGGGTGGTGGTTCAGATGATGTTGATACAAATTCAGATAATTCGGATTCTAAGTTAATAGATGCTATTAATGGATTACGTGGTGATATTCAGTCTCAACCTATACTAATAAGTGTAGATGGTAAAGTAGTTTCTGAAATAACAAAAATTCAAAGTAGACAGGGTGTATCTAAAAACGTATATAGGAAATAACTATGGCATTAAAAGATTTAAAATCAGACCTTTCAAAGTTTAGGATGCCAAAGAAAGACCCGTTGGAATCTAAAGAAAGAGTAACTGTTAACAAAAACTTAAACAAAACACCTTTAAGTTCTATGGTAGAATCAGCACCAAAGATTCCACGTTCTCAAACAACTACTAATAAAGAGGGTGTTAATCCAAAAAATATGGATAACACATCTAAGTTCTTAGGTGAAACCACACCTACACCATCTAATAACTCTGAAAAGTTTTTAGGTGAAACCACTACTAAACCATTAAGTTTAGAAGAACGTTACTTAGGTGAAACAACACCAACCAATTCAGATAACACATCTAAGTTCTTAGGGGAAACGACTCCTACTAAATTTGATAATCAATCTAGCTTCTTAGGTGAAACAACTCCTAATAAATTTGATAATAACGAAAACTTCTTAGGATTAACAACCCCAACTCTATCTAATAGGGAATCGAAGTTTTTAGGTGAAACCACTCCTAATTCAGCAGATAACACATCTAAGTTTTTAGGTGAAACCACTCCTAATTCAGCAGATAACACATCTAAGTTTTTGGGTGAAACAACACAAACTCCATCTAATAACACATCTAAGTTTTTAGGTGAAACAACACAAACTCCATCTAACAATAAATCTAGGTTCTTAGGGGAAACAACACCCACCGAAGTTAACTTTATTACAGATATTCATGCTAAAGGGTTTACATCAAAACAAAAGCATAAATCACCATCTAAGTTCAATGGTATAAACAAACCCCAAAGTTCATTCGATGGGAATTCATCAGTATATGGTAAACTTAAAACTTCTAATTTTATAACAGATACTCATTCAACTGGGTTTTCTTTAAATAAATTTCATAAAGCTCCATCCGAATTTACTGGTGTAGGAAAAACGCAAGATATATGGAATAATAACTCATTATTTGGTAATATAGGAACTGTTGATTTCTTTCCAAATGACGGAAAATCACAATCACGCGGGTTTACATTAAATCAAAAGCATAAATCACCATCACAGTTTACTGGGATTTCAAACGAACAAAATAAGTGGGATACTGATTCATCTGAATACAGTAGTTTTTCTAATTATATACATGATGATTTATCATCAGCACCTGGTTATGGTAAGTTTAAATTACAAAAACAATCATCAGGTCAAAAGCAAAGTTACAACCAAGACAGCACCTATTATATGGATTCATTCCAAAGAGGTGATTTTGCATTAGATTTGACTAAAGGTAAAATATCCAAACTACAAGAGATGCGGAATTCACCATCGTTCTTAGATGAGATGTATTCTAAATTTAATCTAAGAGATGATGCACATAATACTGGAATGACTGCATTTGACCATCCACTAATTCTTAGAGGTATACAACGTAAGGGTAAGAAGGGAAACGAACCTCAAAACTTTGGTATACCAGGTACTAACATTGATTTAGATGATGGACTTATCAGAGGTGGTATAATAACATCAACTACAAGAGCAGTTATAGATGCAATTAGACTTGGTAAGTGGATGGTATCCATCAAAGGGTTATTATGGGGTGTTAAGCAATTTGGATTACAACAATCAAATCCAAATGTGGAAAAGATTGGTGGAATCAGACGTACAAAAATGTGGACACCTATAAACACATTAGCATCTGCAATTGGTGTACAGATTGGATTACACCCAAATAGACATGGATTCACACCATTTGATTTAAATGATGGTTCATATGAATCGGTACAAAAGCAAAAAGCAATAGCACATAGGGCTGGTAAGTTAATAATAGGTGCACCAATAGTTGGTAATAGGTTAGTTGGATTATGGAAAGATTCGTTTTCTACTTTTTACGGGACATCAACCTCATCTACCTTTACAGGCTCACCTCATTCAAGGCTTCAAGGAATAGGTGGACCTAATTCAGTATATGGATTAATTCCAAACGGTAAATTTCCTAGACGTGATGAAGATACCCGATATGATGTATTCTACGGTAATACTGAGGATAATCGGTATGGTACATTCGTTCAGACTATCACACCTAATCCGGGATTTACCGATAGTATACCTGAACCAGCAGCTGTAAACCAAAATAAAGCAGAACGGTTAAAAAAATTAGTTGAATCTGGAAACATTAGGAAGTTCGCAGGTGGAGGCGCACCATTACAAGATGCTAAAGGCCGGAACTATGATGCAACAAATGCAGCCGGCGATGATATTGGCAAAAATATACCCGGCTCAGAAGTAATCAACGATTACGAAACCATTGCATATGGTGATATGCCCAATAGAGTTTCCGGGGAAACATCAGATATAGATTTCAGAAGTTTGTTAACAAAAGATAGTAATGAATCTAATCGAGCCAAAAAAGAAAACTATACTGAAAAAAACATAAACGCAAGAGTTAATTTTGGAAATCCTGGTAAATTAGGTACAGGTGAAAATAGAGTAGATTATGATAATACAGACCCAAAAAAGGCAGGATTTCTAGATAGATTTGATAAAGTAAATGCATCTGATGTAGGCGATGCTGTCTTAAATGATTTAATTCACTTACAGTTCAAAACATCTGATAAGACGAGAATTCAATTCAGAGGAACGGTTTCAGGAATAACCGATACATTCTCACCATCATGGGATTCTATAAAGTACAATGGTAGAGCAGACCAAGCATATCAATACAAAACATTCGAACGAAGTTTATCATTTGCCTTTAAAATTTATGCAACCTCCCGTATTGAAATGATGCCTATATATAAAAAACTATCTCAGTTATCAAAAATGACTATGCCGGTATATAATGGTGACCCTGGATATAGTGGACAACTAATTAATTTCCGTTTGGGTAGTTTGTTTAACAAACGACAAGCATTCATCGAATCATTATCATATTCAATGTCAGATGAAACCCCATGGGACCTCGCATTAGATAATAACGTAGGTGAATTACCAATGGGTATTGATGTATCAATAGGATTAAAAATTCTAGGAGAAACTCCATCATCTACAATGGAAAAAGTTTATGATACAGTATTTTAGAGGTAGATTATGAATAGATATGAAAATATAACAATAGTAAAGACAGAAGAAGGTAAGAGATATCGGAAATCAGTCCAATACCCTGCGATAGAACGTAATCTAAATGATATTTATATCATAGGTGCTAGACACGATAGGTTAGATAATCTTGCATTCCAATATTACGAAGATGCAGCCTTATGGTGGATTATAGCAAGAGCAAATAATATAGGAAAAGGTAATCTAACAGTTCCAATCGGAGTACAGATTAGAATACCACACGATTATTTAACAATTGTAAGAGAATATAACGAATTAAACGAATAAGTTATGGAAAACCCATTTAATCCAATATTTAGTGAAGCCGCTAAAAAAGAATTAGACAGACGTAGTAATATGCCTGATTCGTGGAAGTACAAAAAATACGCATACATTAATTTAGAACTTACAGGCGAAACTGCAACTAACATTTGTGTATCAGATACATCTTTAAAAATAGGTGATACTAATTCAGGTAAACTGTATACTACTGATAACGGTGTTAGACGACCTAACATAACACTCCAATCGGTTAATATTAGAAATGAAGGTGGTAGTGATTATACCAATTCATATTTGTATGAAATAGAGGCATCCTTTAAAGTTTGGAGCAAAGACCAAATGGATAAAGTAGAGAAGGGATTTTTTAGACTTGGTGGGGAGATGAAAGTATCCTTTGGATGGCGAGGTAGTACTGATGTAGTAAATACCGATTCAATCCTTGCTTCTATATATAATTTTGGATTCTCAATGGATTCCGATGGTAGTTATAATTGTAATGTTAAAGCAATGTCAGGAGCATCGTTGTTTGGACAAGAAACTATGGGTGGGGAACGTACTACCGAATCACTTGGATTAAAGACGGAAATAACTGGAATAGATAAAGTATTCGCAAATCCAATAGAAACTTTTATATTAATGGGTAGACAATCGTTCGGTATAAAAGAAGGTAAGACGGATACCGCTGATGGATTAGAAAATAATGAAGTTCAATTCCGAAGGTACGAAAAAAAATACGACTTCGCCGCATTAGAGTTGGAAGAACCATCGAGTGGTGTATTAGATTTTTTATCTGGTGGTAATGATAAAACTGTATTATATACATCATTAGGTTCAATCATTAGGTATTTAAACGATACTACTAAAACATCCGATGGTTTGTTTAATATTAATATTCATGGTACTACTGATGAATTCAAATACTCACCAAAAGAATTTAAAGATTTTGGTTCATCTAACCCATTTAGAACTTTTATACCAATAGGAAATGCTGGGCAGTATGGTACAGAAGGTGGAATTAACTTCACAAAAAGTTACGACATTCCGTTACCATCCAATTCTAGCGAAATCGAACAAATATTTATTAATACAAACGTGTTAGCTGATGCCTATAGTGGTTTACAAAGTAGTGCTTCTGGAAAAGATGGAGTAAAAGCCCCACCCAAAACAAAGGATTTTTTGTCAAAACTATTTTCTATAATAGAAACTGATACCGGTGGTATTGTTAGGTTACAACTCCGACCAAAAATTACTGACTTAGATTCAAAACAACCTAGCCCAGAGAACCAAATGACCTTCGACATTATAAATCGGGCTATGATAAGAACCAAAGCAAAAAAAGAGGATTCAAAACCATACATATTTTCAGTATTAGGGGAAAACTCAATTACACGAAACGTAAGTCTTCAAAGTGATTTCGATTCTGATATGTTGATGCGGACAACTTCAAAATCTATGAAAGAAGGAAGTTCAAATTTCAGAGTGATATCGACGTTATATTCTGATTGTGATAAGTTAAAGGTTGAGAAAACTAAGGCTGATGAAAATACTATTGTAACGGCAAAAATGATAACACAGGCAAAAACGAATATGGGTGTAGAGGGGTATACTTCTGAAAAAGCAAGTTCATTAACTTCTCTTATTCAAAAATTTGTAGGTCAAAACGCCGACACAATATCGGTAGGTTCGTTTGGTGAAGTTCCAATGATGTTAAAATTAGGGGTAACGATTGATGGTATTTCAGGTGTAAAGTATATGTCTCCCATAATGATTGACCGTATGCCAACGGTGTATACCAAAAAAGGCATCGATTTTCCTATAATCTCAATTGAACATTCATTTGATGGACAAGGTGATTGGTCAACTACATATGAAACTGTAATGAGAATTAAATAGAACTAACATGGCTGATAAACGAAACCGTATATATTACACTAAAGCACAGATAACAACTGGATTAATTACCGATGGTTCTGAATGGATGTTTACTGATAATGTTGAATACATTGGGCAGTATCATACATATACGACTGGTGAGGTATTTTCAGAACCATCATTTGTTAATACTAAATCAAGAATCTTAATTCCATATGTAGATATCAAAAAATTAAATCAACAAACTGATGTAGGATTTGATTTAGCAAAAAACTTTGAGTACGATAATATAAAAACATTGGATGTAAAAAAATCAATTACACCTAACCCATCACAACTAACACCAACCAATTCTGATATAAAGCGGGGTTGGATGGAACGATACTTTGCACAAAAGGTAAATGATGATTCTTTCTTAGAGTTATCTAAAAAGGATTTTGGAAAAGTAGGAACTGATAAGGGATTGGATTCTATATTATGGAAAAAGTTCAAAATAAGATGGAAAATATCCGGCCCTATTGTTGATATAAAGAACCCCGATGGTAGTATTAAAGAAGCAGGTATAGAAAACACAAATAGAAGAACTACCCTAATATCATCAGATAATTACCCACCCCTCAAAACTTATATCACAAATTACAGAGAGTTTGCACAAACTTAAAAATACTTAACAATTTCTTAACATTGGAAGTTTGGTAATACCATGCTTTTTTCGTATATTTACATAGTAAAAGGGTTAGAGTTAACCTCATTTAATAAGTAAAAATTAAAAAATATGAAAAAGCCATTAAACACTAAGTACGGAATCCAAATCACAAAACCTTGGAGTAACGAAATGTATGACCACAATGATAAGGTGGCCGATTTGATGAAGATTGAAATATTAATTCAGTTAAAAAACGCTAAACATACGGATGATGAGGAACTTTTACGAAAGGTTTCTTCTATTGTTTGTCCAACTGGGTATGGTACTGGATTTGATTTTGAAGATATCTATAATGAAACTCTTAGAGAGCTTGAAAACGTTCAAAACTTCTGGCTGAATGAAGAATACCCATATGCAGTAAGTAAAGGTATTATTCCTGAGGTTAAGTTGGAATTCATTGGATATTAAATTTAACATTTTTTAACATTTAAAATTTGGTAAATCCAATAAATTGTTGTACATTAGTAAGGTAATACGGAGTTAAGGTTTAACCCAATTAAAAATTAAATAAATAAGTTATGAAAAGTAAATTAAAAATTCATTCTCAGTTCTATGAGAATTACGGAGCCCATGATTGGGATGGTAATGGTGATTGTCCACAGAGTTGGAAGCCAAAAGGTGGCCACACCTTCGAAATCGAAGTAGATTCGGATGTGGTAATGTATTCAACTAAGTTAGAATCTCATCTTACAGAGATTGTAGCATCTCAATCAGATGATTATCAGAAGTTTGAGTATTTAGAGCATGAGTTGGAATTCGTTAAACCATCCGTATTGGATTCGGAATTACTTTATTCACTATTAAGAGCAGAGTAATGGATAAAGATTTAAAAGAAATACTAAACAGAATCAAATTCCTAAAGGAAGATTTTGAGATGTTACAAGATGGTAGATGGAGTTTAACTTATTCAGATGGTTCAAGTGTAGATGCATCTATTGAAAATTGTGATAAGATAATCAAAGCAGTTGAACGTTTAAATAAACGAAAATGAGACCAAAAGATAAAGCAAGCAAATTAGCAAATAAATTCATTACTAAATCTGTATTTGATATGACAGATAAAGAACTAAAAGAGCAAAGAGAACAAGGTAAAACATTTGCTATTATTTGTGTAGACGAAATATTAAGTGACAACCCAAATATTTATGATAGCGATAGACTGAATCATAAATATTGGAAAGAAGTAAAAAAAGAGGTTGAGCTATTGTAGCTAACGGTTAGTGTAAGAATAGTTTAGGATTAAATAACAGAAATTATGAAAGATATAATTACAGCAGAAGATATGATTAAAAGATTAGGTTTAGAGAAAAAACGAAATATTATGAATATAGACTACAGTAAAATAACAAATAACTCAGAAGTAGTAAAGCTTTTGAAGCAAAGATTAAAATTGGAAGCAAAGATAAAAGCACTTGACCCAATGGCTTTAATAAACCACGAAATTGAGTTATTATCTTTACCTGATGTTGTAGAGCAAAGCGAACAGTATTGCGACTGCGATAAACCTGCTCCTGGAGACAATGTTTGGAGTTGCGGTTGTGGTAATCCATTTAAGAAAAAAGATAAATAGCAATATTGCCTACAACGGTTTGGGTATGAAATGTAATTTTAACGGATTAAATAAAACTAAGGATGGAAAAGTGGACGTATAGGGAAATGGGTAGTAGGAATAAAAAGACTGGAAAGTTATCCTATTATACTGTAACAGTTACAGATTTTAAAATAACCGATTGTGAATGTCCTGCTAGGGAGTTCCGTAGTTATACCCCATGTAAACATATGAAACGATTAAACGAAAAATTAACACATTTTACAATATGAATTGGTATCAATTAGAAGTAGAAGCAGATAAGTACGAAGAATTGCAGGAATTACTTTTGGAATTGTCAAAATAATTTCGTATATTTACAAAAATAAAGATGAAAATGAATAACCAAGAAGATTCAGCCAAATTTGTATTCATTGCAATGATTGGCATCGGAGTATTAATATTAATTTTATTATTAACAGTATAAGTTATGACAACACAAAGATGAGTGAAACAATATACATAGGAGATATACATGGTAGAGATGTATGGAGAGATATTGTTGCCAAACACAAAGATGCTGATAACATTGTTTTCATTGGAGATTATTTCGATTCATTTGATATTACATCTGTAATCCAATTAGATAACATTAAGAAGATAGTAGAGTTCAAAAAGAAGAGAGAATTAGATACTACTAAAAAAGTATATCTCTTAATCGGAAATCACGATATTCACTATTGGCCAGGGATTAAAGAACGAGGTAGTACATCAGGCTTTCAATCAACTATGTCATTTCAATATGAACAATTCTTTAGAGAAAATGAAAAGTGCTTTCAAATGTCAGTACTAATCGATAATAGATTATGTACTCATGCTGGGGTTAGTTCTCAATTCTTAAAAGATGTAGGTTTCTATAAGCAAGATAATGTAGATGAATCAATGATATCTAATTATCTAAATGAACTGTTTCACCACAAGCCAAATGAATTTACATTCAATGGTTGTTATGATAGAAATAATACAGGCAAAAGCCCAAATGGACATGGAGATGATGATTGGCAATCACCAATTTGGATTCGACCTCATTCATTACAAAGAGTTAATAAGAATACAGAATTAAAGAAAAATTACATTCAAATTGTTGGGCATACTCAACAACATCATATTGATATTAAAGGTAAAACGACCGGTGGTAAGTATTATTATATTGATACACTTCCTATTGGTGAATACCTTATCGATACAGATGGTGAATTTAAAATAGGATATACAACAATTGTAAAATACACATAAGATGATTGAGATTTCACTATTAGAGTTCTATGCTAAATATTGTAAAGTAAATGGAAAAGAACCTACCATAACAGATAAGGATAAATGGTTGCTTGAAAATTTAGAGAGTGGCAATATACAAAGAGTATGGACTCGTAAATATGGATGGCAATACAAACAATTGTAAAATACATATAAGATGAGAAAAATAGAAATAGAAATAAGTGAAATATGGGGGCAAATATACCTCCTTCCCTTTATAAAGATAACACATGATAAGTTTCTTAACGGAAAATATGAGTTTATAGTAGGGTGGTTAAAATGGGAAGTAATTATAATGTTATGAAAGGAATATTAGAATACAATTTAGACGAAAGAGAAGATGAAATGGCAATGAAAAAAGCTATGAAATCATCAGATATGGCAGGATTTATATGGGACTTACAACATAACTTTTGGAGAAAATGGAAACATGATGAAACTGATTTTAACTTAGAAACATATAGAGAAGCATTGGGTGAGTTATTAGAGAATTACAATATTAACATAGATGAGTTAATAGAATAAAAATTAAAAAAGTTAGATTGAAATTAAATGATTGATTTCCAAAGTGAAGGTTCAATAGTAATGAATAAAGTGTATATGCACCCAATATGGTCGGATGTACATCTTCACCCTGCGCAAAATAAACTATCATTACTCTACATCTACGATATAGAGGAAAAGCGAGAGGTTGTTATCAACATTGGTAATAGTGATTACCATACATCATCCCTAAGTGATATAACATTCGATATAAAGGAGGCAAATGTATTTGGGAAGAAATCCTTCCTAAATATGATAGAACTCCCACAAACGGTTGAAGCGGGGTTGTACAAATACCTACAAGATAACAAAACCCTAAAAGAATACCCAACATCAGCACATACATTTTATCAGAGAAAGTTTCATAATATGAAATGGGTAAATAATTTAATACCTATCACTAAACATATAGAATCTATCAGACAAACAAGAGATGAATTCCTACAGTATTACGATGTAGGTGGGGGAATCGAAAAAAGTGTGAAGAAATTTGACAATTTCTACATAGAGCCGTTATCCAAAGTAGAAAAAAGTGGGATATGGACAGAGAGTGGGATGGAGTGGACTCAATATCATCCGTTTACGTTAACTTCCCGCCCTTCAAACAACTTTGGGGGTATCAACTATGCTGCACTTAACAAAGAAGATGGTAGTAGAGATAGATTTGTGAGTAGATTCGATGGGGGTAAATTAATCCAATTTGATTATGATGCATATCATCCTCGTATTATTGGTAAGATGGTAGGAGAACCGATTCCGTTGGATGTGAGTGGACACCAAACCCTAGCAGATATGTATGGGGTATCTTATTCGGAATCAAAACCAATAACGTTTCGTCAATTATATGGTGGTGTTCAAAGTGAGTACTTACATATACCGTTGTTTAAGAAAGTATCACACAAAATAGATAAGATGTGGGTTGAGTTCACACGTAATGGTTACATTATTACTCCAATGGGTAGAAAGCTTGTTAGAACGAACCTAAACGATATGAACGCTAATAAACTATTTAATTATGTTTTACAATCAACGGAAACCGAATTAAATATGGTTATACTTTTAAAATTAATGGAGTTTATGAAAGATATGAAGTCTAAAATGGTTTTATATACATATGATTCATATTTATTGGATATACACCCTACTGAAATTGGGGTATTAAAAGAATTAAAGATACTTATAGAAGTAAATGGCTTTCCAACGAAAGTAGAGGCTGGTAATCGGTATTCAGAGATGAGTTCGGTTGAAATGAATAAATAGGCAAATATATGAAAGATTTTCTTAAAGAGATTATAAGGTTATGGTGGGTTGAAGCTGGAACTGCATTAAAAAACCCTAAATCAGAGGCATCCATTAAAGCACTTAGAACAATTTTAAAAGAAGACTTAGATTTTCCTAGTGAAGCCATTGAGTACATAATTGAAAATATAAAAACACCAACAACTCACTTTGCAGCAGATACCAAATCATCATCAGGAATCAATGTTGGCAAAAATCAATCTGCAGTTTCAGCACAATTACATCCTGATTGGGATGATGACGATTTAAATGAAGATGGTAACGATTTAAATGAAGCTGAAAAGTTTTCTGCTATAAAGAACGATACTAACAATCGAACTGATTTTGGAAGTCAACAAGCTAAAGATGCAGCAATTGCATTAGGTACACATACAGATATTAATAAAGATACCGGTGATGCAGAGGAAGATGATTCTACCGAAGAAGAAACTCCCGAAGACAAATTGGCCAGAGAAAAGGCGGAAGAGAAAGCTGCTGAACCTGAATTTGATAAAGCTGCTCAAATGGATATGATGACCGCTCTCGAAAAGGATGTGGTTAAAGCAAACGATGATAAAGTTGAAAAAGATACAGCTGGTGAGAAATCAGAACCACAAGCAAATGGGTATGTAGGTGATAAGGATAAAAGTTTAAAACAAGGTGACCCGATAGAATCTGATGTTTATCAACAAGAGTTACCACCTGATGATAAAGAGTTTACAGAAAAGAATAAAAAGTTTGCAAACCCAATCCCACCCGAACCATATAAAATGCCGGATTTCTTAAATGATAATCCTAAATTCCCTAAGAAATATGTTAAGGCATTAGAACGTATGATGAATACACAGCCAAAGGGTGATGCTACTAAATGGGGGCATTTTTCTGATATAGAGGGTGGAGCCGGTCAAATCTCAGCACAAGCTGGTGAGTTAATGACTATGATGGGTTCTACTATGAGTGATGATGAGTGGAATGAATTTTCTAACTCAATTCTTAAACATGATGATGATTTCAATAAAGCTAATCCAAAACTTAAAGCTTCTAAACATAAGATAGTTGATAAAACGTGGGTAAAGGCAGCAACACAAAGTAGAAAAGCAATTAAGGATAGATTAACTGCTCAATATGGTGAAGGTGTTGAAATTGTAGCAGGTGCGTGGGATACACAATCTGATGTAGAAGCCATGGGATTATCAGATTATGAAAAAAACAAAGGATTTTCAACTGATATGTATCTTAAAGTAAGAAAGTCTAATGGTGAAGAAGTTTTAGATGAGGTATCATTAAAAAAATCAACTAAAGTAAACTTCCTAAATTCAGGAGCTGGTGAATTTGCAAAATGGGATAAAAACTTACCTGATGAAATTAATCAATCCGTATATAGAGATAAAGCTAGAGCTCGTAATATATCAGTTGTTAATGAAAATAGAGCTGAAATTGAAAAGTTATTAAAATCACCTGAAGGTGCATCATTAAATGCTTTACTTAAATCTAAAAAGATGAATTTGGATGATGCATTACAGGGTAACTCTAGAGCTAAACAAAAAGTTCTATGGACTGCTATTAATGAATTAGCTAAAAACGGAAACAAAGGTGCACAATCTACTGTAGATACTGATGATAAAGCACATAGACAGTTTCAAGCTGATTCGGTTAAAGCAATTACTGAAAATCCAAAAATGAAAGAGGGTATGTTGAATACCATTAAAAATGAGTTTCCATTAAAAGCTGTAAGTGATGGTGAAGAAACTATGGCCATCGGACCAAACTCATTAGATAAGAAAACGATGAAAGAGATATTTGGTACTGATGATTATAGTATATTAAAAGAGAACTTAGTTGCTGAAGATGGACCACCACCATTTATTGGATATAAAATAGAAACTTCAGGTGAAGTATTCGCAATTGCAGATATTGTTATTAGAGAAGATGGACGTGGTTATGGTGGTCAATTTAAATTTGAAATGCAGTTGAATCAAAAATCATTTGCAAAACGACTGGAACAAGCACAAGCAGATGTTTACGGTGATAACTAAATACGGAGAGAATGAGTGAGAACACAACTATTATGTAGCTTTACCGATGAGAATTCATTTGAGGGGTTATTAGAAACTATATTTAAAAAGTACGAAATATTCAGTAGAAAGATATTCATATTAAAGTTAGACCCTTCTAAAGAATTGGTGATAAGTTATAATATAATACCAAATGTTAATTCAGAGTTTTTACCAAGTACTATAATGGTACATCGAAAGCAGGAAAGTAACACTCTATACACTATTAATTCATTAAACAGTTTGATATTAGACTTAAACAATGGTAAGGTAGATAACGAATACCAAGTAGATTGGCAGAATTACAAAAATTCAATGGTTCTGACTGATGGGGGTGGGTATAAGATAATGAAAACACACTTATTCAGAATAGTCAACGTTAATTAAAATAATTTAATATTTATTAACATAAAAGACCAGCATAATTTGGTAAATCCAATTAAATGTTGTATATTTACAAAGTAAAGAAATCAAAAGGATAACACTATGGCAAATTTAAATGAAAACAGACGTTTAATGGAAGCGCAAATCAAATCATTAAGAAATATCAACGAAGCTTTGGGGATGACCAAAGGGAAAGATAACAGACTAATGAAAGATTTAGAAAATATCATAGGTAATGAAGTTGAGTATACTACTAAAAAGAACGGTAGAGTATCAGTTATCACATCATTTAGTGTACCTGGTGGAAAAAACAAATTGGAAGTTGAAGAAGATATGGATGGAATGTGGGTTGTAACATTGAGAGCTAAGAAAGGTATGAAAATATGGGCTAATGAGTTCGATTTTGGATTTAGTGATATCAAAGATGAAGAAACTGCAATGAAAGCTGCAATGAAAATGGCTAAAAAGCACAAAGGTGCATTCGCTTACTAAAAAGAAATTACAAAATATATACAGAAAGGATTGGTTAATCCAAGTTCTTTCCGTATATTTACAAACCAAATGGGTTATAATCACATCAATGAGTAAAGTACCTACTAAAGCAGTTATAAATACCGCAGAATGGCCTAAATGTGTATATTGTAAAGAATCAATACCGGTAGGATTACAACTCAAAAGAATATGTTTAAAGTGTTTAGGTAATAAAAATAAGTAAAATAAATTAAAAAAAACAACAAAACATTAGGAATATCCAAATTAATGTTGTATATTTACAAAGTAATGATTGAGAGATGTACTCTTTCAGCCTTACAGATGTATTGGTTATTTAGAATTGGCGTAAAGTTCGCCCTTAGTAAAATAAATAATCGGTGGTTTTAAATCCACTATAAAAAATTAAGACCAGGTCAACGTATGGGTTTAAATTAACGTTGAAAAATAATAAATGAAATATAATTAGGAAATTAGAAATAGTTTTCGTATATTTGTTTAAATAATAATAATTAATAACTAAAAACATAGTAAATTATGGCAATTGATTTAAATGCAATTCGAAACAGACTAGACAGTCTACAAACAAAGGTAACAAAAACAGATAACCTTTGGAAGCCGAAGCCCGGCAAACAGCAAGTAAGAATAGTACCTTACATCCACAACGAATCCAATCCGTTTATTGAACTTTTCTTCCATTATGGTTTTGGTGGTAAGAATATTCTTTCACCCCAAACACATGGTGAAGCAGACCCATTAGTAGAGTTCGCTCAACAACTAAAGGCGACTGGTGATAGAAACGATTGGAATTTATCAAAAGATTTAACACCCAAAATGAGAACTTATGTTCCCGTTGTAGTTCGTGGTGAAGAATCAGAAGGAGTTAAGTTTTGGGGATTCGGTAAAACCGTATATCAAGAACTACTTGCTTTCTTTGCAGACCCAGACTATGGTGATTTAACAGACCCGATTAGTGGTAGAGATATCACCGTTGAGTTTAAGACAGCAAAGGAGTTAGGTAAGAACTATCCTGAAACTTATATCAGAGTTAAACCAAATCAAACACCTATTTCAGAAGATAAGAATGTTTTGACAATGTTGAAAGACCAAATTGAACTTCCTGGTATGTTCAAAAAATATGATTATGATGAAATGAAAGGTTTATTGGAAACTTGGATGGAAACTGGGAAAGTTGGTGAAGATACGGAATCTGAAACTCAACCTACTCAAACAGAATCACCATTTAAAGGTGATACCCCACAAACATCAGCACCACAATCATCAGCACCTTCTTCGAAGGCAGCAGATGTAAAGGATGCATTTGATGATTTATTTAATAACTAAAATTAGGATATGGCAACGAAACGTGATGAATTATCTTCACTTCTCGCCAGTAATCTTAATAAAAAGTTCAAAGGACAGGCACAAGCTGCATATTTCTTAGATGGCTCAGAACAGACACCCACCGATTTAACGGAGTGGGTGTCTACTGGGGATGATATGTTAGATTTAGCAATATCGAATCGACCGAATGGTGGGTTTCCTGTTGGACGAATAGTTGAGGTTACGGGTTTAGAAGCGAGTGGAAAATCTCTATTATCTGCACATACATTAGCAAACTGCCAGAAGAAGGGTGGGTTAGCAGTATACATAGATACAGAGAACGCTATCAATCAAGAGTTTTTAGAAGCATTAGGTGTTGATACCGCAAAGTTACTTTATGTACCTTTGGAAACGGTAGAAGATATCTTTGATGCTATGGATTCGATTATTGAATCAGTAAGAAAATCTGATAAGAAACGATTAGTAACAATTGTAGTTGATTCAGTAGCAGCTGCTACCACTAAGGTAGAACTTGCTGCAGATTATGACCAAGCGGGTTATGCAACCCAAAAGGCTATAATCATTTCAAAAGCAATGAGAAAGATTACAAATCTTATCGGAAGAGAAAGAATCTTAGTGGTATTTACAAATCAACTGAGAGTTAGAATGGGAGTATCCTTTGGAGACCCATATACAACATCAGGTGGTAAAGCATTAGGGTTTCACGCATCTTGTAGATTGAGAATGAAACAGATGGGTAAACTTAACGCTAAAATCGGTGGGGTTGAACAAGCAGTTGGTATTAAGACTAGAGTTCAGGTTATTAAAAACCGAATGGGACCACCATTACGTTCAATAGATTTTGAAATATATTTTGATAGGGGAATTGATAGATATGCTTCATGGCTTAACACTATGAAAACATATAAGTTACTAGAACAAGGTGGTGCATGGTACACATGGACTTCCAAAGAGACTGGTGAGATTATTAAATTCCAAGCAAAAGATTTTCAAGGTAAATTGGATGAGAAGCCAGAGATAAAGGAGGAAATGTATAAACAAATTTGTGATGCATATATTTTAGGATACAAAGAAGCATCCGAAAACGCAAACACAGATACAACCCAATTAGATGATACACACGAAATATAAAGAAATGGTTGACAATCTATCAGAAACAAAACATGGTGATGTTAATGATAAAGTAATGATTGTTGATGGATTGAATATGTTTATCAGATGTTTTGGGGCAGTTCCAACTTTAAATGATGATGGGAATCACGTCGGTGGGGTAACAGGTTTTCTGTTATCCCTCGGCGCTCTTATCCGAAACAATAAACCTACCAGGGTTTTTATGGTATTTGATGGAAAGGGTGGTTCTACTCGTAGAAAGAAAATGTATAAAGGTTATAAGGAAGGTAGAACTGGAATGACTAAAGTAAACAGATTAGCTGGATACGAAGATTTAGAAGACCAGAGAGAATCTATGAAGAATCAATTCAATACGTTGATGAGATACTTAGATTTACTTCCAATCGATGTATGTTTTGTAGATTACGTTGAGGCTGATGATATTATGGCATATGCTGCAAAGCATGTATTCAAAAAAGAAGTTTTGATAGTATCATCTGATAAGGACTTTCTACAATTAGTGGATGATAGGATATCAGTATGGCAACCGATAAAGAAAAAGATGATGTACAAAGATGATGTTCAAAAATTATATGGAGTTCCATCAAAGAACTTAGTGTATTTCAGAATCTTCGATGGGGATAAATCAGATAATATTCCAGGTGTTAAGGGTGTAGGTCCTAAAACAATTTTAAATAAGTTACCATTCCTTCAAGAAGATAATATGAGTATGGAGAAATTGTTTGAAAATGTAGAGAAGCTTGATGATGAGAAGTTAAAGGCAAAAATAATGAATAGTAAAGATGTATTAACATTGAACTACGATTTAATGCAGTTAAAAGAACCAGATATGTTGAGTGCAGCAATAACCTCAACAGTCCGTAGCATGATAGATTCACCAATTGAAGGATTAAACTCATTTCAGTTCAAAAAAGATTTTATGGTTGATAAACTATACACTGCTTTTAAGAATATAGAGGTATGGTTATCAAACACTTGGACCGAATTAGACACCTATTCAAAACAAACTAGAAAATAGCTTGTTAGTTTAGAATAAAAGTCGTATATTTACAAAGTACTAATAAAAAACTATGGATACATTCGGGCAGAAATTTGGGACTAGCTTTCAAATAAAAATAATATCAGCGTTATTATCTGATAGAATATTCCTACAAACGGTATATGATATCTTAAAGCCTGAGGCGTTCGATTCGGAGGCTAATGAGTGGTTAGTAAAGATAATACTAAAACATTTTGATGAATTTTCCAAATTACCCACCTTAGATGTATTCAAAGTTGAAATAGATAAGGTACAAAGGGATGTACTAAAACAAACGGTTTTAGATAACTTAAAGCAAGTTTGGAATAAGTTAGAATCTGATGATTTAGAGTATGTTAAGGAACAAACGTTGGAGTTTTGTAAAAACCAAAACTTTAAGGGTGCTATCTTAGAATCTGTTCAATTACTTGAAGAAGGTAAGTTTGATGTTATCAAAGAAAAGATTGATAACGCTATGAAATCAGGTCAAGATACTGATATCGGACATGAGTACAAAGCTGATGTTAAACAAAGGTATGAAGAAAACATTAGAAATGTTATTCCGACTGGATGGGATGTTGTTGATGAATTAGTTGATGGTGGGTTTGGAAAGGGTGAACTTATACTATTTGCGGCACCTCCGGGTATTGGTAAATCTTGGGCATTAATTAATGTTGGGATGGCAGCTGTAAAAGCTGGTAAAACTGTGGTTCATTATACATTAGAGTTAAACGAAGGTTATGTAGGTCAGAGATATGATGCTATACTAACAGGTACAGCAGTACCTAACCTAAAATATAACATCGAAGAAGTAGAACGACAGGTTTCTAATTTATCAGGTGAATTGATAGTTAAGTATTGGCCTACTAAATCTGCTGGATTGAACGCAATAAGAGCGAGTCTTGATAAATTAACATTGCAGGGTAAGAAACCTGATGTGATAATTTGTGATTACGCAGATTTATTATTGGGTAATAGTAGAAAAGAACGACACGAAGAGTTGGAAGAGTTAGTAGAAGGATTACGAGGTATTGCTGGTGAATATGAATGTCCGTTATATACAGCATCACAAATTAATCGAAGTGGAGCAGATGCAGATGTTATTACAGGCACATCAATAGCAGGTTCATTCTCAAAATTGATGACTGCTGATTTTGTGGTATCATTGAGTAGAAAGATTGAAGATAAATTAGCAGGAACGGGTCGATGGCACGTAATTAAAAACAGATTTGGGCCAGATGGAATGACTCTACCATCTAAAGCAAATATGAGTAATGGTAGGATGGATATTTATTCAGATGATAGCATTGATGGTAAAAAAACTCAAAGTGATATGAATAAAGGTGAATCATTAGTTCGTAAGAATTTATTACAAAAATACAACGAATTAAAAACAGATACCGATTTTTAATCTATATTTATTATCACCCCAAATAAGTTAAATTAACAAAATTAAAAGGAAAAGAATGGCATTATTTAAAGAAAGAATGGAGTATAAACCATTCGAATATCCAGAGTATTATACCGAAGGTTGGTTGAAGCAAGCACAAGCATTTTGGTTACATACTGAGATACCAATGCAAGGTGATATTAAAGATTGGAATGAAAATTTAACTAAAGAGGAAAAGAATTTAGTTGGTAATATTCTTTTAGGATTTTCACAAACAGAATGTGCAGTATCCGATTATTGGACTACTATGGTTACTAAGTGGTTTCCAAAGCACGAAATTAAACAAATGGCTATGATGTTCGGTTCGCAAGAAACAATTCATGCAACTGCATATTCATACCTAAACGAATCTTTAGGATTAGAAGATTTTGAAGCATTCCTACACGAACCTGCAATAGCAGAGAAGTTTGATTTTCTAACATCTACTACATCCGAATGGACACATACGGATTTACAAACAAATCCTATAGCACGAAAAGAAGTAGCCAGGTCATTAGCAATATTCTCAGCATTCGCCGAAGGGGTATCTTTATATAGTTCTTTCGCAGTTCTATATAGTTTTCAAATGAGAAATCTTTTAAAAGGTATTGGACAGCAAATGAAATGGAGTGTAAGAGATGAATCTTTACATTCGAAGATGGGTTGTCAGTTATTCAGAGAAATGTGTAATGAATATCCTGAACTTTTTGAAGAAGTTAAGGATGATGTGCATGAAGCAGCAAAACATATGATAGAAATGGAACATAAGTTCATTGATATGATATTTGAGCAGGGTGATTTAGAAAACTTAAAATCATCTGATTTAAAAGAGTTTATCTCAAAAAGAGGTAATGAAAAGTTAAAAGAATTAGGATACGAACCTACATTTGAATTTAATGATAAGAAAGCATCTAATTTAGATTGGTTTTATCATCTTACCGGGGGAATAACCCACACCGATTTCTTCGCAGTAAGACCAACTGATTATGCAAAGGCTGGTGAAGGTGAAGATTTTAGTGATATGTGGTAATAATAAAAAAAAGAATAAGTTATGGAATTTAATGAATTAATTACAAACGTAATAGGGTGGGCTGAAGATAAAGATATCTTAAAAGCTGAAAACGCACCTAAACAAATGTTAAAAGTTGTAGAAGAAGTTGGAGAAACTGCTGGGGCTTTACTTAAAAACAATAGGGATGAATTGATAGATGGTATTGGTGATTCCTTTGTAACATTGATTATATTATCAATGCAGTTAGGAGTACATCCATCCGAATGTTTAGAAGCGGCTTGGAATGAAATAAAAGACCGTAAAGGTGAAACTAAAAATGGGGTATTCATAAAAGAATGAAAAATCACGGAGAAGAATTAGGATGGGAGTTGGATGTCGATTTCCCATCATGGGCAAATACAGAAATATATGTTAAAACAATTAGTAAAGGTTACCTTTTGGAAGGAGAAACTCCGAAAGATGCGTATTGGCGTGTCGCTACTAAAGTCGCCCGCCGTTTGGAACGGGGTGATATGGCCTCTAAGTTTTTTGATTATATTTGGCGTGGTTGGCTTAATCTTGCTACTCCCGTTTTATCTAATACGGGTACTGATAGGGGTTTGCCGATATCTTGTTTTGGAGTTGATGTTGGTGATTCGATTCAAGAAATCGGAACCAAAAACTTAGAAATGATGCTACTCGCCAAAAGTGGTGGTGGTGTTGGGTTCGGTATGAATATGATTAGACCCGCTGGTAGTAAAATCAATCAAAATGGAACATCAGATGGTGTAGTGCCATTTGCTAAGATATTTGATTCAACTATTATAGCTACCAATCAAGGTTCAGTTCGTAGAGGTGCTGCATCAGTAAACTTAAACATAGAACATGGTGATTTTGATGAATGGATTGATATTCGTGAACCAAAGGGTGATGTAAACAGACAATGTTTAAATTTACATCAATGTGTAGTTGTTGGTGATAAGTTCATGCGACAATTAGAAGATGGAGATGCTGAAGCCCGTAGAAAGTGGAGTAAAGTAATTCAGAAACGTAAAGCAACTGGTGAACCTTATATTATGTATAAAGGTAATATCAATAAAGCAAATCCAGAAGCATATAAACATAATGGATTAAAAGTTCATATGACAAACATATGTTCTGAGATTACATTACATACAGATGAGAATCATTCATTCGTATGTTGTTTATCTTCTCTTAACCTTTCAAAATACGATGAGTGGAAAGATACAGATTTAATTTATACAGCAACTTGGTTTTTAGATGGTGTATTAGATGAGTTTATTCAAAAAGCAAAAAATATGCGTGGTTTTGAAAACTCAGTACGTTCTGCTGAAAAGGGTAGAGCATTAGGATTAGGTGTATTAGGATGGCATACTTACTTACAACAAAGAGGTATTCCATTTGATTCATTAACCGCACAATTTGAAACTCGTAAAATATTCTCTCAAATGAAGATTGAATCTGAAAGAGCAAGTAGAGATATGGCAGATGTTTACGGAGAACCACTATGGTGTGTTGGTACTGGGTTGAGAAATACTCACCTAAGAGCAATTGCACCAACGGTATCTAACTCTAAATTAAGTGGTAACGTTTCTCCAGGTATTGAACCTTGGGCAGCAAATGTATTTACTGAACAAACTTCAAAAGGTACGTTTATTAGAAAAAACAGAGAATTAGAAAAAGTTCTTCGTAAAGCTGGAATCAACACCAAAGATACTTGGGATAAGATACTTGCTGATGGTGGTAGTATTCAGGATATAGCTGAATTAGATAATTGGTTATATTGTGATAATAAACTTACAAATATATCAGAAGTAGGTGAAGGTATTGAGTGTGATAAGGTAAAGGATGTATTTAAAACCTTTAAGGAAATCAATCAATTAGAATTGGTTAGACAAGCTGGTATTAGACAACAATATATCGACCAATCAGTATCATTGAACTTAGCATTCCCATCTGAGGCAACTCCGAAATGGCTTAATCTCGTACACATGGAAGCGTGGAAGCAAGGTGTAAAAACACTTTACTATACGAGAACCGAATCAGTACTTAGAGGTGATATAGCACAAAAGGCAATGGATGCAGACTGTATAAGTTGTGACGGATAGAAGATAGTGTGGTCTAACGACCACCTTTAGGACCGTTACTCGTAACGGACGAGATGGGGAGATTCGCTACCTCCCCATTTCATTTTTGATAACAATTAAAATAAAAGCATTATGAAATATTTATACTTCTCAGCAGCTTGGTGTGGCCCATGCAAAACATTAGCACCGATTATGGCTCAAGTAGGCCAATCAGTATCAGTTCAAAAAATCGATGTGGATTCACAATCAGCATTAGCATCACAATACAACGTTAGGAATGTACCAACTGTGATATTAATAAATGGGTCAACTGAAGTAAAAAGATTCGTTGGGATTCAGTCAAAAGAAACTTATATAAATGCCGCAAGATAAATTAGGAAATTCCAAAAAAAAGTTGTATATTTACAATAAGAAACAGTTACGAAAGAAAATGGCACTACGAGGGGAATCACATCCAGCACATAAGCTTACGGAAGAGCAGGTTACATCTATTAGAACCCTATATAAAATAGGACACCGAAACATCAAAGTTTTGGCGAGAAATAATGGAGTATCACCAGCTAACATCCGTAGGATTGTAAAGGGTGAGACTTGGAGACATTTATTGCACGGAAAATTCAATGATTATCAATAATCAGTTATGAAAGAAGAAGGTAAACATTACGTTGATGCATCTAAGGTGAGTGTAGCTCCAATTGCTAAATCTATCGCTAAAGATATGATTATCAAAAAACACTATACTCATGCATGGACTGCATGTAGGTATTCATTAGGTATATACCATACATTAGATGAAAAAGATGTATTTGGAAACGACCAGCAATTAGTTGGAGTTGCTGTATACGGATTCCCGGTCGGAGCAAGAGCACCCACATCAGTATGTGATGGTTTAACAAAAGATAATATCTTAGAACTTACTCGATTATATGTAGATGATGGGTTCGGTTCAAATATAGAGAGCTGTGCATTAGGTAAAACTTTCCAATGGATAAAGGATAATGATAAAAATATCAAAGTGTTACTCAGTTATGCTAATAATGGTGAAGGACACGTTGGTGGTATTTACAAAGCAACCAATTGGATTTATCAAGGATTAAACACCGATTACGCATTGATGGCAAACTGGGGTATATCCCTAACCAAAGACCCATATGATTGGATTCATAGTAGAACTGTTTATAATAATTGGGGTAGTGGTAACTTAGAACATCTTCGTAGAGAGATTGGTAAGGAAGGTCATACTGAGTTTTGGAGAAGAGAAGAACCACCTAAACATAGGTACATTCAGATACTTGCTACCAATAAAAAAGAAAAGAAGGATTTATTCAAAAGGTTAAAGCATGAAATCAAACCTTATCCTAAAGAATTAAATGATTACAACACCGAAGTTGTAACACATACCACTTATGCGCCTGAAGAGAGTAATGATATCAATTTTTGGTAATTGTTAATAACTTTTCAAAAAAAATACAAAATATTAGGATATACGGAAACGAATTCGTATATTTGTTAAAATTAAAAACACATAAATGTATCAAAATGTATATTATGAAAAACAAGCAGGAGTTATCCATTGTTGGGATGATTCTCGTGGATATTTTACAAAGAAGTATAGGAATTATGCTTATGTAGAAGATGGTAATGGTTCATACCAATCAATCTATGGTGAACGCTTAAAGAAAATCAATTATTGGAAGCATGAGGATAATCTGAAATTATATGAATCTGATGTAAATGAGGTAACTCGATTCTTGATTGATGAGTATGGTGATTCTGATGAGGTATCAGAGGGTAACGTTGTACTAACGTTTGACATTGAGGTAGAAATGAACTCAGGCCTACCTGATATTACGGAAGCTAAGAATGCAATGACTTCGGTAGCATTCCATGATTCAGCAACAAAAGATTATCACGTATATGTTATAAACGATGGTGATGAGATAAACAAAACTATCAAAGGTGCTATGGTTCGTTCTTTCCGAAGTGAGGAAGATATGCTAATGGCATTCTTAACCAAATGGGAAGAGATTTCACCTACAATCATAACAGGTTGGAATATTGATTTCTTTGATGTGACTTATCTTTATAATCGAATGAATCGTTTATTGGGAACTAAAAACGCAAATAGATTATCCCCAATACAAAAGGTTCATTGGAATAAATACAGACAACGTTATATCATAGCCGGTGTATCTGCATTAGATTATATGGCTCTATTTAAAAACTTTACATATACAGAACATCCAAATTATAGATTGGATACTATTGCTCGTATGACATTGGGTAGAGGTAAGATTGAATACGAAGGAAACCTCGACCAATTATTCAGAGATGATTTGGAAAAATTCATTGAGTATAACTTAGTGGATGTTGAATTGATTGTTGATATGGATAAGAAATTACAGTATATCGATTTGGCTAGAGCAATCTGCCATACAGGACACGTATTCTATGAAGATTTTATATTCTCATCAAAATGGTTAGAAGGGGCGATATTAACATTCCTACGAAGAAGTAGTCGTATAGCTCCAGATAGACCTCACAGAAGAAATAAGAACGATGATGGAAGTGATGCAGAAGGTAAGTTTCAAGGAGCATATGTAAAAGAACCAAAACCTGGTCTTTATAAGTGGGTGTATGATTTAGATTTAACATCACTATACCCATCTATTATTATGACAATTAACATTTCCCCTGAAACAAAGGTTGGTAAGGTAAAAGGATACTCCGTTGAAGAACATATGAAATCTGCTATTGATGAATACATCATTGTAGATGATAACGGTAAAGACTACCCATCAATGGATAAAGACAAGTTCGAAGATTTCGCTAAAAAGATGGATTTATCAGTAGCATCGAATGGTGTGTTATATAAGCAAGATTCCGTAGGTGTAATACCTGAGATTCTTAATGTATGGTTCGATAAGAGGGTTAAGTATAAAGACGAGATGAAAACGCATGGTAAAGCTGGGAATGATGAATTATACAAATTCTATCATCAAAGGCAGTTAGTTCAGAAGATTATGTTAAATTCACTTTATGGAGTATTAGGGCTACCTGCTTTTAGATTCTATGATGTGGATAATGCAGAAGCAGTTACACTTACAGGTCAGACTGTAATTAAAACTACTGAGATGATAGCTAATAGTTATTATAGTAAAATCACAGGTGAGAATAAGGATTATAACATTTATGTTGATACGGATTCAGTATTTTATCAGGCAGCTCCATTAGTGAAAGCTAGAAACCCCGAAATTGATGAAAGTGATGATGCACAAATGATACCTGCGATACTGCAAGTAGCACAAGAGGTTGAGGCTCACATCAATGCAACGTATGATACGATGTCAAAAAAGTTATTCAACGTAATTAATCATCGGTTCGATATAAAACAGGAGACTATCGCAAAAGGTGGTTTTTGGGTATCAAAGAAACGATACGCACAATGGATTATCAATGATAATACTGTGGATTGTGATAAATTAGATGTTAAGGGATTGGATGTAAAACGTAGTTCATTTCCAACATACTTTAAAGAGGTAATGTCAACTGTATTATGGGATATTCTAAAGGATGAGGATAAGATGAAGTTGGACCAGAAGATTTTAGATTATAAGGATGACATGCCTAAAAGAAACTTTATCGATATTGCTAAGAATTCAGCAGTAAAGGGTATGAGTAAGTATTCTACTAAAACGCAAGTACTTGGTGAATTTATGAAAGGTACTCCAGCGCATGTTAAAGCAGCACTTACTTACAATCAATTATTGAAGTATTACAAAACCGCTTTCAAATACGAACCAATGAAAGATGGTGATAAGATAAAGTATGTGTATTTGAAGAATAACCCATTAGGATTAGAAACAGTTGGATTGACTGGGTATAACGACCCAAAAGAGATATTGGATTTAGTAGAAGAGTATATTGATTACAATAAACTATGGGAACGTGAGTTAAAGAATAAGTTAGATGATTTCTATTCAGCGATGAATTGGGAGAACCCAAATCCAAACTTAGAGAATATAGGAAAATTCTTTTCGTTTTAATTAGGATATATGGAAAAGAATTCGTATATTAGTATAAATAAATAATAAATAGTAAATTTAAAGCATGAAAAAAGCATCAATTGAACAATTCGTCAATCGTTACAACTTAGGTGGTGAGGTTGAATCAGTAAAAATTGAATCTACAGATGATTCAATGAAAGTAAGTTTTATCTCAGATGATAAAACTCTATTAGGTACAGTAGAATCCGCAGAGAAGGATTTCCCAAATGGTGAATTTGGTATCTATACAACATCTCAAATGAAAGCACTATTAGGTGTAGTAGAATCAAACGTAGACGTAGGAGCAGAAGATTCGTATCTTACGTTTTCGGATAAAGGTACATCAGTAAACTATATGTTGGCTGATTTATCAGTTATTCCAGTAGTTCCAGATTTAAAGCAAGTACCACCATTCGATTCTGAAATTACTTTAGATGATGAATTTACAAATAGATTCATTAAATCTAAAGGAGCACTTAACGAATCAGATACATTTACATTTACTTGTACTGGCGGTAAAGGTGAGGTTGTATTAGGTTATTCAACTATTAATACAAACAGAATCTCTATGACAGTTGAGTGTAAATGTGATACGGATATAAAACCTATTTCGTTTTCAGCAAAATATCTAAAAGAGATACTAATGGCGAACAAAGGTTCTAAATCAGCAACTCTTAAAATAGCATCAGCTGGATTAGCACATGTTAAGTTCGAACGAGATGGTTTAGTTTCCAATTATTTTCTCGTAGAAATTAAGTAGTTTGGTAAAACCAATTCTTTTTCGTATATTTACAAATAATAATTAAAAACAATTAAGTATGGATTTTTGGGATGCAGAGCCAGAGAAACCTAAATTTGATTTTGAGAAGCAGAAGAGTGAGTTAATCCAAAATATGGATTATCTCGCTACCATGTCTGTTCAAGAGCAAGTTTTGTATAAGAAGTGGGTAGAATTACAGGATGTTAAAATGATTAGGGATAAATCTCAAATCGCAGCAATGTATGATACTCAATGGGCTCCAACTGATATTAACAATTTGGAGCAAACTATTAAAGAGATTGAAGAGTTAGAACCTTATGTTGAAATTTTGGAAGATACTAAAGATGCAGCTAAATGGACATATGCTAGACGTATGATTCATTCTATGGATTTTACTGCTAATCCCGGCCGCAATGTTAAAATCAATGTTAAAGATAAAACGAGTGGTAAACTCTTAGGACAAATATCATTAGCATCAGATGTAACATCAATGGCAGTTAGAGATAACTACATTGGTTGGACTAAGGATGATAAGTTTAAGAAAGGAAAGCTAAACCATACTACAATTGCATCAACTATTGTTTGTACACAACCGTTAGGTTATAATTTCTTAGGTGGAAAGCTCGTTGCTATGATGACAACAGTTCCGGACGTAAGAGAATTTTGGAAGAAAAAGTATGGACAGACTTTGGTAGGTGTTGGTACAACTTCATTATATGGGATTCATTCTCAATATAATGGAATTCCTCACTTTAAAACATTGGGTGAATCAGCAGGAAAGATTTCTCTGAAACCTGATGATAAGTTCTACGAACCTTGGCATCAGCATATTAAAGAAGAACATGCCGAATGGTATGAAACCGCAATCACTAATGAACGAATTCGTAATGGTGCTAGTATGGGTACTGGTGAAGGTGCTAGTGGACCTGTAAGTGGTATCAAACAAAAGATTCTTGGAAAGATTTTCAAAGAATGTGGTATCAAACAATCAGCTTACCACCACGGATTCCACAGGGGAGTTTATTTGGCAATGATGTACGATAATGGACAAGCATTCTTACGAGATGAAATTGAAGAATCTGAATTGGTGATGAAAAAGAAGTTTGAGGATGGAGTTCCTTATATTAATAATTGGTGGAAGAAGAAAGCCATCAAACGTTACACTAAATTACACTCAGAGGGTAGGTTAAAGCCTGAGCATTTATTTTATTTGGAAGCAATTGGAATGAGTTGGGAAAAGATGAAGGAAACTTACTTAAAAGAAATAGGAAGATAAAATTACAAATATGATTAAAAAAGAAAAGCACTCACTATGGGTGGAACGGTATAGGCCGGATTCAATGGATGGGTATGTTGGTAATCAGCATATCATAGAGAAAGTAAAGATTTACATTGAGAGTAATGATGTACCCCATTTGTTACTATACGGACAAGCTGGTACAGGTAAAACAACTCTTGCTAAAATCATTACAAACCAAATCGATTGTGATTTGATGTATATTAACGCATCTGATGAAAACTCAGTTGATGCAGTTCGTGATAAGATTCGTGGATTTGCATCATCAATGGGATTCAAAGAGTGGAAGATTGTAATACTTGATGAAGCAGATTACCTAACACCAAACGCACAAGCAGCTCTCCGTAACCTGATGGAAACGTTCTCCAGAACGACAAGATTCATTTTGACTTGTAACTATGTAGAGAAAGTGATTGACCCTATCCAAAGTAGATGTCAAACATTTGGGATTACACCACCATCTAAAAAGGAAGTAGCTATGAGATTGAAACAAATCTTAGATACCGAAGAGGTGAAGTATGAAATGTCTGACTTAGCAATCTTAGTGAATAGTGGATACCCTGATATTCGTAGAGTTTTAAACGCAGCTCAACGACAAGTAGTAGGTAATGAATTAAAGATTGATAAAACATCAGCTATTCAGGCCAACTATATGGATGAGGTACTTACTGTATTACAATCAAATGGTAGTGTTAAAGATTCTTTTACTAACGTAAGAAAGATTATAGCTGATTCAAAGGTAAGAGATTTTACACCATTTTACAGATTTTTGTATGATGAAGTAGATAACTATGCAAATGGTAAGATTGGTAGTACAATTTTAAATATAGCAGATGCTCAATATAAGGATTCTCAATGTGTAGATAAAGAAATATCTGTGATGGCTATGTTGTTAGAAATAATAACTGACATTAGAAAATAAAAGTAAATAAATTAGGATATATGGAAAAGAATTCGTATATTTGTGTAAACAATAAGTAAATTAAATTAGTAACAATAAACAAAAGTAGTATTATGACAAATTCAAATGAAATTTTCGAATCAATTAAAGAATTATATACAGAGTTCGAAGCAGAGCACAACGGTACAACAAAAGCATCTAAAAGTAGAGCTAGAAAAGCTATCGGAGAAATCAAAAAGTTAGTAACTGAGTACAGAAAACTATCAGTAGAAGAATCTAAGTAATTATGGCAAAGAAAAGTGGAAAGGTGATTGGTATGAACCAACCGCCACCTGCACCTAAAATGCAGTTAGACCCAACAAAGTTGGACACCGTTCGTTGTGAAGAATGTGATGGTATATTCTTCAATGAGGTAACGATGTACAAAGTAGTTCCTGCAGTACAAGCACCTAATGGTCAGAAATCAATGTTACCTATTCCGGTACAACGATGTGCTGATTGTGGTAATGTATCAGAACAATTTTTACCAAAAGAGTTATTACCTTAATGGCGAAAAAAGCAAGTACAGGTATAAAAGCAAAATCCATATTCGACCACCTTTCGGGAATTAAAGAAAAGAAAACATCTTGGGAATCTTTAACAGATATGGACAAGAAATCATTCAGCCCCTTTATAATCAACCGATGGTTAAGTATGAATATGGATTTGCTGCCTATTGTTAATATTCTCCAAAAGTACACAATCGGACTTCTATCTGCTAGAGATACCTACAAAGTATATTTAGATTTCCTACCTAATAAGAAAACGTTTGATAAATATATCAAAGGTAAATCTGATGGGAAATATAATAAAGATATGTTAAAGTATCTATCTACTTGGTATGGTGTTTCTCAGAGAGAGGTTATCGATTATATGGAGCTCCTACCGAAGCAGGAGGTTTTGGATATATTAATGAAATACGGGTTAACAGATAAAGAAGCTAAAAAACTATTAAAAAAATGATGAGAAATAAAAACGTATTAGTAGATATGCTGAGAACATCAGCAATGGCTGATAAAGCAAAAGCACTACTTTCATTAGATTTGTTGGAACATCGAGCCGTAGGGATTGGTGACCATTCAACTGATGATTTCTATAAAAACGCGGAGGAAGCTCTTATGTTATTGGTAGATGCAGATGATAGATTAACGGCATTGGATAAGTATTTTAATCCAAATACAATTTCCAACGATAGTAATGAAAGTAAAACTTGGTTAAATGGATAATATTATATTAAAATTGGAGAATATTAAAGAATCAAAATCGAAAGTAGTTCATAGAGGTGAGAGAGAATACAAAGCCAATATGGGTGATAAAACCCTAACTGCAATCCAACATTGTGAAGAAACATATCCTATAATGATGGAAGAGTACAAACGTATTATGTGGGACCAATATGAAACGTTTTGTAAGAAACAAAAAAATTATGGGCCGGGTAACATATCAGTAGGTACTCCCTTAGAAACGAAGGATGATATTAAATTATCATTAACTGGATTGTGGTTTAGAATGAATGATAAAATTCAAAGACTAAAACAATTAGTTGTATTAGGACATGATGATGAAGTAGGTGAATCTGTGCAAGATACATTTCAAGACTTATCGGTATATGGAATCATAGCTCAAATTGTTCAAAATAAAAAGTGGGGAAAGTAATATGAAAAACTTATTAACATTAGTAGTATGTATATTGTTTACATACATAGGGTTTGGACAGAAAACAAAAACAATAGAAACTGATATATTTAAAATAGTATATTCAGAAAAGTATCAACAACCCCTTTCAGTAGAGTATGAGGTTCAATGTCCTAATGGGGATGCGAGTAGGAAGGGTATGAATTTCTATGGAGTTGATTCTGTAATAACATCAAACAACGCTGATTATAAAAACAATGTATGGGATAAAGGTCATATGGCACCTGCAGCTGCATTCAATTGTAATACACAACTATTAAGAGAAACATTCAGTTATCTTAATTGTGCACTACAACATCAAGGTTTAAATAGAGGCCCATGGAAAGAATTGGAAGCGTTTGAGAGAAGCTTAGCAAAAGTACATTCATTAGTTATTGTAATTATTACAATTCATTTTGATGATGAGATGGGGTTACTCCCAACTGATGCGAGAGTACCTACTGGATTTACAAAGAAAATATTCACAGGCTCTTCTGATTCACTCGTATTCCATTTTCCTAATAGTAATGTAGCCGGTGTAAATTGGTTGGAATTTCAAATAGATTAAAAATATAATTGTTCATAACTTAACAATTTGTTAACATTAAAAGCTTGGTAATACCAGGCTTTTTTTGTATATTTACATAGTAAGAAAGTTAAGAAATACTTAAACAATTAAAACTATGAGTGAATTATATCAAGTAATTAGAACAACTGAGGGGTATGAAGAACATACAACCGATTTATCACATACTGATGCTGTGGAGTTAGTAACAGAATTAGAATCGTGTTTTGAAGGTGAACAATATGAAGTACACCCACAGATGGAAGCAACACCTGAGCGTGAGTATAGAACTATACCACATGGAGCAGCTGATGGTTGGGAAGATTTAAATTACTAAAAGTTTGGTAGTTCCAATAATAATTTGTATATTTACACTATGAAAGAATCAAAGATAAGTAATGTGTTTACATTTGGGGTGAAAGAACCTAATGAGGGTGATGTTACGGTATCATATTCGCAATACACGCAATATGCGAATTGCCCACATCAATGGAAGTTGAATTATATGGATGGTAATCGTTCATTCGACCCATCAATCCATTTGGTATTTGGCACTGCAATGCACGAAACCTTACAAAGTTGGTTAGATACATTGTATAATAACTCAATTGAGGATGCATCTAAAATCGATTTAGGTAAGATGTTATACGAATGTATGTTAGTTGAATACAAAAAGATGAGAGAACAGACTGGAGTAGAATTCAGTAACGCATCTCAGATGGAAGAGTTCTTAGAGGATGGTATCGCCATACTTGATGAAGTTACTAAGAATAGAGTTGATTACTTCAATACTCGTCATATGAACTTAGTAGCTATTGAATTACCAATATACCAAAAAGCAATGGAATCTCACAATGTTTATATGAGGGGGTTCTTAGATTTGGTATTCGAAGATACATACGAAAACAAACTACAGATTTGGGATATCAAAACATCTACGATGGGTTGGAACAAATGGCAGAAAGCTGATAAAACTAAAACAGCACAATTGGTGTTGTATAAGAAGTTCTTATCAGAACAATTCGGATATCCATTAGATAGAATTAGTACAAAGTATTTTATAGTAAAACGTAAGTTGATGGAAGGAATGATGTTTGCTCAGAAGAGAGTTCAAACATTCGAACCCGCAAACGGTAAACCGACACTAAATAAGATTACTAAGAGTTTTGAGGATTTCGTTAGAAATTCGTTCAATGAGGATGGTTCATATAGAACCAAATCGGAGTATCCTGCTATGGCAGGTAAGAACGGAAAATCATGCAAATACTGTCCATTTAAAACTGACTACGAAAAGTGTCCGAAGGAGAATAGACATCGAGTTTAACAATAATTAAAAATTAAAATATGAAAAAGTTAATATTATTAACAATACCCGTTATATTTGGATTAGGTAGTACAAACCCTCATATGGTGGAATCAGCAGATACATTAGAACTAACAAACGTTGAAATGAAGTTAGTTGAACCTGTATTTGTAACCCCAATATATACCTTAGATGTTGAATCATTAATTGAAGCGATGATTTGGGTTGAAAGTAGAGGAAATGATTCCGCATATTGCAAAAGAGAAGAAGCGGTAGGGTGTTTACAAATACGACCTATTATGTTACGGGAATGTAATCGTATATTAGGTATTCAGAAATCTGAATTAGAATACGCATTAGAGGATAGGTGGAGTAGAGAGAAGTCGATTGAAATATTTCATATCGTAAATAGTTATCACAACAAAAATAATACATATGAAGCAATCGCACGGTCGTGGAATGGTGGGCCACAATGGATTAAAAAAAGTAATACAAAAAAATATTGGAGAAAAGTTAACCATCAACTCAAAAAACTCAAAAAAGAAAATGAATATAGTTCTAATAGGTTCGCCCAGCTATGAAAACATCAGAAAGCTTAGAGATTTCCTGTTTACTATAAAGCAGAGGTTAGGTACGGATGTTAATATCATTACGCGGGGGAATAAAGATGGATGTGAAAAGTACATTCGGAAATATGCAATTGAGTTTGGATTCCGATATACTGAATACAACCCAGCAAGTACCAACAGAAATCTATATAGTGGAATGAGTAAGGAGTATTATGATAAACCATTTCATCCTACACAAACATTACATCAGTATGATTGTATTGTAAAGCACGCTGATAAAATGTTTTACTTTGGTGGTATAAAGCCATCCGAACAAAAGCACTTGGAGAGATTATTAAATAGATATAATAAAAAAGTAATGTATTTGGATTGATTAATTTCAATTACATATTTATAGTAAACATATAAAAACAAGTTATAAAACAATGAGTACAGAAAAAAAGAAACGCAAGATATTATTGCTATCAGATGATATGAGACTCCATAGTGGAATCGCTACAATGTCGAAGGAGATGGTTCTACATACAGTACACAAATACGATTGGATTCAAGTCGGAGCAGCTGTTAAACATCCTGATGCAGGAAAACTATTTGATGTATCAGATTCAGTAGCAGCAGAAAGTGGTGTTAAGGATGCTAGTGTAAAGATTATCCCATTTAGTGGATATGGTAATCAAGAACTACTTAGACAATTAATAGCATCAGAACGACCCGATGCTATATTACACTTTACAGACCCGAGGTTTTGGGAGTGGTTGTATGCTATGGAAGATGAAGTTCGTAGACACTGCCCTATTATGTATTATAATATATGGGATGATTTACCAGACCCACAATGGAACGCTCCGTTCTATGCAAGTTGTGATTTACTAATGGGTATTTCAAAACAAACGTATGGTATTAACCATAGGGTATTAGAAAAGTTTGGTGAGAAGTATGAAGATTGGCAGATAAAGTATGTACCACATGGTGTATCAGAAAAGTTCAAACCAATTCCAAAAGATTCAGTTGATTTCGGTAAAGTAACTGAATTAAAAAAGAAGCTGAATATTTCAGATAAGAAGTTCGTTGTGTTATATAACAATAGAAACATCCGTAGAAAGAACCCAGGTGATGTAATATTAGCATATAAAGAAATGTGTGATAGCATGACCGTTGATGAAGCTAAGGATTGTGTTTTATTATTACATACAACACCCATCGACTCTAATGGTACAGATATCCCTGCAGTAATTAAGGAATTATGTTCTGATTATGATGTGGTATTTACAAACGCTCAGTTCTCAACTGATGAATTGAATGTATTATACAATATTGCTGATGTTACACTTAATATGGCATCCAATGAAGGATTCGGATTAGCAACTTGTGAATCAATGAAAGCAGGTACACCTATTATAGTTAATGTAACAGGTGGTATGCAAGACCATTGTGGATTTACCAAAGATGGTAAGTTCATATCAGCTGATGATTATATAGAATTAGGGTCACTCCACAACCACAAAAAACTTCCAGAGAATTTAGGATGGGGTAGATGGGTAAAGCCAATATGGCCTACAAATCGTTCATTACAAGGTTCTCCTATGACACCTTATATATTTGATGATAGGTGTTCATACGAAGATGCTGGTAAAGCATTAAAGCAATGGTATGATATGAGTGAAGAGACTCGTATCGAATGTGGATTAGAAGGTTCGGAGTTCGCAAATTCAGAAGAAAGTGGAATGAGTGCAAGAAATATGGGAGCGAGATTTATCGATTCCATTGAAGGTACATTTAAAAATTGGTCACCAAGAAACGAAATAAATTTATGGAAAATATAAAGAAGTTATGTGTAGTAAGTGCGCCCGTTGCAACCCGAAGTGGTTATGGTGCACGTAGTAGAGATTTTGTAAGAGGTCTTATCAAATCAAAACCAGATTGGGATATTAAAATCCTTTCTCAGAGATGGGGAGCAACTCCAATGGATGCACTTAAAGAAGGTGAAGATAGTGATTTATTAAATAGAATCATATTGGAGAAAATGGATACTAAACCAAATGTATGGATTCAAATTACTGTACCAAATGAGTTTCAATCAGTTGGTGATTATAACATTGGTGTTACTGCAGGTGTAGAAACAACAGTTATGCCACCTGAATGTTTAGAGGGTATTAATCGTATGGATTTAACATTAGTATCATCCAATTTTACTAAGGAGGTAATAATGAGTTCTACCTTTGATAAGAAGGATAAAGATTCAGGTCAACAAATAGGCCAGTTGAAGCTTGAAAAGCCGGTTGAGGTTCTATTTGAAGGTATCGATTTGGATATCTACAATGAAAAAGCAGCAACTGAACCTAGAATTGATAATGTTCTCAAAGATGTTACAGAGGAATTTGCGTTCCTATTTGTAGGACATTGGTTAAAGGGTGAATTCTTACAAGATAGAAAGAATGTAAGTGGTTTAATTTGGACATTCTTAAATCAGTTCAAAAATAAAAACAAAGTACCAGCATTAATTCTAAAAACATCATCAGGTTCTACTTCATTAGTAGATAGGGTTCATATTAAACAACAGATTGAACACATAAAGAATCATGTAAGAAAAGAAACGGGTGCAAAGAAATTACCTAATATATACCTACTACATTCAGATTTAACAGATGCGGAAATGAACGCATTATACAATCACCCAAAAGTTAAAGCCCATACTTCTTTTACGAGAGGTGAAGGATTTGGAAGACCTTTATTAGAAGCTACTATTAGTGGTAAACCAATGGTTGTTAGTGGTTGGAGTGGTCATATGGACTTTATGCAACCAACATTTGTTAATGTAATTAGTGGTAAGTTAGACAACGTTCATAATACAGCTGCTGATAAGTTCCTTCTTAAAGAAGGGCAGTGGTTCACAATTGATTATAGTGCCGCTGGTTCATATATGGAAGGTATTTTCAAAAATTACAAAACACATTTGGAATTATCAAGAAAACATCGTAAGTTTACAAAAGATAACTTTTCATTTGATAAGATGGTTGAATTAATGGGTACTCTAATAGATGAAACTAAGGTTGCCTCTAAACCACAGACTGTTGGTTTACAGTTACCTAAGTTGAAAAAAGTAGGAAGTACTACGGAGACACCTAAGTTAACCCTACCTACATTGAAAAGAGCTAAATAATGCCTGATTATTACAATACACATCTAAGAAAAACATCAGACCCTACTCTAATTAACAAAACCAAATTAGAGAGGGGAATGGTTGTTAAAATGAAATACAAAAAAGATAAGGAAACTAAACTTTATATAGTGTTTGTATTACAACCCAAATGGCCAAATACAACAGATGGTAAGTTACATGGATTATCATTCTCAGTAATACCTCCAAATAAGGTCAAAGAAATTTCAGAACTGTATGATGAGGTTATATCATCTTCGAAAAAGGTGAAACGATTGGATTTAGCTAAGATTCAAATCAATGAAGCATCTAAAGTGTTTTATACATCAGAAATCAAAACTGAAAAACAATTAAGAGCTGGTTATAGAACATTTGATTTAAAGAAAATACAATCAGTTATGGCAGTTAACTATGATTGGGGTAAATATGATAAGATACCATCAGCAGCTCAACGTAGAATTGATGAACAAAAAAAGTTAGATGATGAAGATTAGTTATGCAATACCCGTTTGTAATGAGTTAAATGAAATTAAAAGATTAATTCCCTTTTTACTACAAACCAAACAACCTGATGATGAGGTTGTTGTACTATTTGATTCAATTAATGGGTCTGATGGGGTTAGGGATTACCTTATGAGTGCTAGTGAGTATGGTGAATTTAAATGGTATGATTATCCATTCGATGGGCACTTTGGTAATATGAAAAATAAACTAACTACTCATTGTAGTGGTGATTATATATTTCAGATTGATGCAGATGAAATTCCAAATGAATCATTCATGCTTAACATTCATGCAATACTTGAAGAGAATGATGTTGATGTTGTTTTAGTACCGAGAGTTAATACAGTAGAAGGTTTAACTGATGAGCATATCCAAAAATGGGGATGGAACGTAGATGAAAAAGGATGGGTACAGTTTCCCGATTATCAATGGAGGATTTATAAGAACAACGAATCAATCAGATGGCAAAATAAAGTACATGAAACTTTAATAGGATATAACACCATTTCTAATTTACCTTCAATAGAAGAGTTAGCATTATATCACCCAAAGACAATTGATAGACAAGAAAAACAAAACGCATACTACGATACCTTATGATATTTTGGAGAACGTATAACAACAAAGTACACTCAATTGAAGAAACTAACAAATTAGGATTCCCAATTGATAATGCATCATATATACCTGATGAGTATTTAGAAAAAGGTGAATTTGTAATTTTAAGGACAGCATTTGGAGTGGGTGATTGGGGAATAATATCAGCATTCCCTCGAAAACTTAAAGAGAAGTATCCTGATTGTAAGGTTTTAATACCATCACCAACATTACTAAGAAGTATGTTTGGTGAGCTAGAGAAAAATTGGAGCTCTTGGAGTGACCCATTTAAAGTAGTTAATACTATATTTGATAACAATCCTTATGTTGATGGGTTTATTGATTCATTTGAAGAAGATGTGTTCAATGACCACTATCGTATATATGGTAATACAGATGTACCATTGATGGAAGAAATTTTACGATTTTGGCAGTTTGATAATTTTGATAATATTGAGCCGGAATTACATTGGTCTAAAGAAGAACTAGAACTCGGTGATAAAATCATTAAGGAACATTGTAATGGTGAATTCGGAACTCTCCTTATATCAAACAGATTTGATGGTATTGGTATTAAGAAAATTCAGAAAGTGGTTAGTGATTATAACTTACCAATGTTTTATTGGACTAAATCACCTGAAATTGATGGGTTGGAATTTACAAAAGCTTTGGATATGAGACATATAGATACTCGTATTCAACTATACATTAAAAGTAAAGCAAAGTTCAATGTAGGTAATCAGACTGGTGTTAATGATACAATAGCAAACTATACACCAACATTAACCGTAGCTCGACCTAATATTGGGTCTAATATAATCCGTAGTCAGATTTATTTATGAAAATAGTAGTTTATACCGCAATCATTGGTGGATATGATACATTAACCGAACCATTAGTAACACCTGATGGGGTTGATTTCATATGCTTTACTGATAGGGATATTAAAAGTGATGTATGGGAAATTCGAAAGGTTTTACCTTTATATGAAGATAATACCCGAACTGCCAGAAAATATAAAATATTACCTCATAGATTTTTACCTGAGTATGATATATCAATTTGGGCCGATGGGAACGAAACGATAGTAGGTGACGTTAATAAACTTTTAGAAAAGTTCCTTACTGATAAGAATATGGCTGTTTATAATCATATGAGTTGTTGGGATAAGCGGGATTGTGTATATAAAGAAGCTCAGGCTATATTTGATTTAGGTAATAACAATAATAATTGGAAAGATTCCCCATCTATAATTCAGAAACAAATAAAACGATATACGGATGATGGGTATCCTTTAAACAATGGATTAATAGTTAGTGGGGTAGTTCTTAGAAAGCATAATGAAGGTGATATTATAAAATGTATGGAACTATGGTGGGAAGAACTTAAATATGGTAGCAAAAGAGACCAGCTGAGTTTTAATTATTCTGCTTGGAAATGTAATACTCACTTTAATTGGATTAACCAAGATATCAGAAATGATGGTTATGTCTTAGAAGTTAAACACAATCACCAAAAATGAAAATAGCAATACATCAACCGAACTTTTTACCTTGGTATCCGTTTTTTCAAAAAGTTGAAGAAGTGGATAGGTTTATTATATTAGGTAATCCACAATTTGAAAAAAATGGGTTTCAAAACCGTTTCAATCTAAATGAGAAATGGCATACGATGAGCACCAAAAAGGGATTAGACCCTATTAATACAAAGATATATTTAAATCCTTTAAAAGATTGGAATAAAATTAAATTAAACTTACCGGAATATAAAGATATTTTAGATAAGTTGGATGAGTGTATTAGTGATAATCTGTTTACAACCAATTCTAAAATAATAGAAAAACTTACAGAAATGTTAGGGTATAACACAGAGATATTATACGATTATCCAACTGATTTAAAATCAACTGAGCGGTTAGTGGATATCTGCTTACATTATGGGGCTACTGAATACCTTTCGGGTATTAGTGGTAAGAAATATTTAGATTTGAATTTGTTTGAATCTAATGGAATTAAGGTAAAGTTCCAAGAAACATCAACAAAAATACATACATTAAAATTATTAAGTAATGAGTAGAAAAACATTTAGATTCGATGATATATGTTCAAACGCTGATATGAAACTTCATATTGATATAGCAGAACATATTAAAAAAGAAATCCCATCAGCGGATGTAATATTCTGTGTATCACCATTGGTGCATGATATGAGTTCAGAGATTGGTAAAACAAAACAACGAATATTTCCACAGATATTAAACGCACATAGTGATTATAGGAAATTTTATCAAGTAGATAACTGTGGTATCCCCACATTTCCAGAGTGGATAAGTAGAGCTGGGCATGGGTTAATACACGTCGACCATAGATTATTAACTAAAGAAACACAAGAACTTAGTATCCTAACCAGTTGTAGTTTATCTAAATCTACTACATTCGTACCACCATTTAATAAATGGAATGCACATACTGATGCAATTTGTAATGAGCATGGTATAAAGTTAGTAAAATTTGAAGATGGGTGGTTATGTTGTGAATATAACGAATACAATCCTAAGAATAATCTATGGTATATACATGCTAGAGAATTTACATTAGAAAGTTTTAAAAATTGGTTAGGGTGAAACGTATATTACTTATAACATCCCAATATAGGGTAGGTGAGCGAATATATCCAATAATACCACATCTTGCAACGGAGTATGATGTCGACTTACTAAAAGTATATCAAATGGCTGATAATCATAAGTGGGTTGGTGATGTTGATATGAGGGGTGTATTTAATAAAAAATATTCAGAGTACTTTCAGAATATATATCAACATAAATGTGATGTATCAAATTACGACCTCATCATATCCGATGATAATAGGGATAGTAAAAAGACTAATCTAAGAGATGTATATTCTAAAAAGAACTGTAATCTTATAGCATTTGGACATGGTAACACCGAAGAACCCTACTTCAAACGAGGATATAAGATTGTATTTGATAAATGTATGGTGTTCGGTAAAAAGGATACTATACATACAGATTGCATAGCTAGTGGTATTCCATGTAATGATAATCTTATTAACTATAAGAATCTTCCCAAAAAACATATATTGGTTATAGTTAACTTTTTAGGTAATAGGAATGCACCATTTCAAAAATTCAATGAGGATTTTTTCAAAAAGATTGATATATTAAATATACAAAAGTACTTTAATCTTCCTGTAATTATAAAATTAAAGAGTCGGGCTGATGAGGGTGGTTATTCCCAAAATACATCATACCTACATAAGATTTTACCAGATGAGTTAGATTATAAAATAGTAATCGATACCGTTGATGATAATAAACTAATAGCGGAGAGTAAGTGTGTTATTTCAGCACCATCAACTTTTGCGTTTAAACCAATACAGCTTGGAATACCTACTGTTTTAATAAAAAGATATGGCCAGGATGGTAGTTTTTCTGATTACGATTCTTTATTTGATATTAATACAAATATATTACCACATTTATCAAATGATGTAAAGCATACCGATTGGATATTAAATTCAATAGAAGGTGGTTTGATGTTTAATAGTACAGATATTGTAGTTAACATTTTAAAAGAATTAATCCGAAATTAATTAGGTTATATGGGAAATAATTAGTATATTTGTGTAAACAATAGGTATAAATAATGAAAGAAAACATAATTGTATATGTGTCATCTAGAAACAACTATGATATGGTTGAAGGGGCTGTTCTAAAAAATATTAAATTAGATGGTTACGAATTTATCAATGTGGATGATGGTAGTTGTGATGAAGAGGTAGCTAAAGGGATAGAACAATCAAAAAGGATTGGGTTCACATTCCTACAGAATAAGAAGCGTGGTGTACAGTATGCAACTCAAACCGTAATTGATTGGGTAAATGAAAATAGACCTAACTGTAAGTACATAGTTTGTTTTCAGCACGATAATTACCCAATAAGTGATAACTTCTTTGATTCAATGAATACACAAATTAAATCATTGGAAAATGAAAACGTAGGATTGATTGGATTTAATGTTTTAGATAAGGGTAGTTATACCGGCAATTCGTTAAAACGATACTATAACTCAGAACCCAATGTTAAGGGGATGATAGGTATGTGCCATTTAACTGTAATGGATAATCGTAAGAGGTGGTTATGTCCTACACGTCAACCAAACCTAATTAAGCATGAGGGGTTCAACACTCCGTTTTCAATTGAATTCCCAATGTGGGCTGCAATCGGTATTAATGTAAAAGCATGGAATGATGTAATAGAGCCAACGGAGGATTACCAATTTCACTTATGGGCTCCAGATATAGCATTCCAATTCAATTTTAAAAATTATATGTCGGTTATTCTACCAAATTTATATTGTATGAATGACCAGAATTTGAAGAACAATTTTGGGATACATGAGAATAGCGCCCATAGTGCTAAAGCTGGTAATGAATTCCATTTCGGAGAATACGGACCTCATTTAACTAATTTCAAAAAGAGATGGGGGTGGGATTACGAAAATGTAAAAGGGACGTTCCCAAAAGTAAAAGATAAGTACGTTGGTACTTTAATAGAACAATATTATATGCACGATATAAATAAAGGACCATTATGGAAACTATGATTATGAGTAGATTTTTACATATAGTTGGAACACGCCCCAACTTTATAAAAGCTTGGCCTGTTATTGTAGAACTAAATAAATTAGGTTATACTAATGAGGTTTTAAATACAGGCCAACATTATGATAAGAATATGACAGATGATATTCTGAATGATATTGGTATGTATACCCCACATTATAATATTAATAGAGGTAATGTTGCAGAAATGATTAATGGGATTACACCTATTATGGAGTACAATTATGATGCTATCTTTATTTATGGAGATGTTGATTCCAGCTTAGCTGGGGCAATCGCAGCTCATTCAAAAAAAATAGATATAATTCACGTTGAATCGGGACTAAGGAGTGGTGATTTACAAATGCCTGAAGAAGTTAATAGGAGAGTAATTGATATACTATCTAAATGGAAATTTACAACAGAGATTGATGGGGTACATAATCTAATAGATGAGGGGTTATCAGAAAACACCAAGTTGATTGGGAACACAGCTATCGATACGTTAAAGAAGTTACCTTTACATAAAGTAAATACGGATAATTTCGGAGGCATATTACTAACACTCCACCGACCTTTCAATGTTGATAATTGCCCCAACCTCACAGAAATTCTTTTGGAAGTTGATTCATTAGGATTGGATGTTATATTCCCAATACACCCCAGAACCAGAGAAAACATAATAGGTCATTATAATAATATTACATTAGTTGAACCAATGGGTTATAAAAAATTCATGTCAACCTTAGTAAATTCTGATTTTGTAATAAGTGATTCAGGTGGTATACAATGTGAATGTGCTTCATTGAATGTTCCGTTATTCATACTAAGACCAAGCACAGAGCATAAATCAGTATTAAAACATAACAAAGCAAAGTTAATTAACACAGATGATATTACTCTCAAAAAATTAACCGATTTCATAGAGAATGAGTATAACCATAACTCAGTAAATACTTTATGGGATGGTAAAGCAGCAGAGAGATTAGCATTTGAAATAAGTAAAATATATGAGTAAGATATTAGTTACAGGTTGTGCAGGCCTGATTGGAAATCACGTAGTAGAAATCCTTTTAGATAAAGGTTACGATGTAATCGGAGTAGATGATTTGAGTTATGGTTCGAATATGATGAATCACCCAAAGTTCAAATTTGTAGAAAGTAAAGTGCAAAGAGTTTCATTAAAACAGTTGATAAATACGGATGAGTTGGATGTAGTATTCCATTTAGCAACTCTAAAAAAACCATTTAATGGAGTTAAGTGTAACTCATCAGATGTAATGTTAAATAGCGTTACAATGGCTCAAACTATTAAATCCATATGTAAATCGACTGGAGCATTTCTCATATTCAGTAGTACATCAGATGTATATTCAAACTCAAGTACATTTAAAGAAACCGATAGATTAACGATTGGACCTCCTACCATTAGAAGATATAGTTATGCGATGACCAAATTATGGGAAGAGCAATATTATATGGACTTATTTAAAGAAGGTTACATCAATGGTTCGATTGCTAGAATATTTGGATGCACCAGTCCAAAAGCTGTAAAAGGTTGGAGTGGTGGACATATCCCATTATTTTTAGATAAAGCAATGAAAGGTGAGGATATTGTTATACATGGTGATGGTACTCAAACGAGAAGTATAGCTCACGCCGAAACCATCGCTGCAGGATTAATTAGAATGTATGAGATGAAGCAAGTTTCAACTAAAGAAATATTTAATTTAGGTTCTGATAAACAGGCCTCAGTAAGAACGGCAGCGGAACTAATTAAAACAATAACAAATAGTAAATCAGAAATAAAACACATAAGTACTAAAGAGGCTTTTGGTGATTATCCTGAAATAGAATATAGATTCGCAGATACCAAAAAAGCACGTAAGATTTTAGGTGTTACATTTGATGATAATTTGGATGATATAATAACAGAAATGTACAACGAATGGAAAATAGAAAAATAGTAGTAAAATTAATAGCAAACTAAGAGTTATGAAAATAAAAAATATCCACAACGCATTTACAGTAGTAAATGTAAACAATCATAAAATAATATGTGACCCTTGGATATCAGAAGGAATATTTGATGGGACTTGGGGTAAATTCCCTTATGTTAAAAACATAGAACAATATATAAAAGATACAACCCATTGTTTTATATCACATGTACACCAAGACCACATGGATTTAGAAGCTATAAAGCTTATGGGTAAATCTACTAAATTTTACATCCCAAACATATACCCAAACCATGTTATAACCAATATATTAAATAATTTAGGATTTGAATACATAAAGATGTTAGACCCATTAGTAAAAACCGAAATAGAACCTGGATTATATTTTAGTATAATACCACCAATGAATGGGGGTGGTTTGGTTATGGATAAAACAGATGAAGAGGGAACATTAGCACATTTATCTGTTGATGCTGGGTTAGTTATAGAGGATAAAGATGCAAAAGTAGTATTATTATCTGATAATGGACCTTATAAATTAAATAAAGAGTTAACGAAGGTGATGGGTGGTGCAGATTTATTAGCATTTCCTTTTAATGGTGTAGCCGATAATTACCCGGTATGTTTTAATAATATGACTTTAAAAGAAAAACAAAACGCTTCTTTAAGAAGGCAATCAAATAGAAAAACACTTCAATCTGAAACTTTTAAAACATTACAACCCAAAAATCTTATGCCATATTCATCTGATATTGTTATAATAGGACCAAGAGCAAAGGATTTTGCTAACGTACATCCTATTGAGTATGTAGATAGGGAATTGGTATCAAAAATATATGAAGAATCAACAAATATACCAACACATGCGGTATGTTACAATAATAATATAATGATAGAAAATCATAATATGGTTATAGAGGGGGATTATATTGAACATGATTTTAAATCATATGCATATTCTAAATACTCTAATGATATTAACCCCATTATATCACACCCTTCTATAGATAAAGAAACATTAATGCATAATTTTAAATTAGCATGTGATAATATGTTTTCTATGATGGGAAAGTTAAATCTAAAATCAGAATGGGTATTATGCTTTAATATTGAAGATTTAAATATTAGTTTTAGTGTAAATCTAAAAACAAAAACATTAAAATTTAACAAAACGCAACCACCATCATTTCTATCTCTTTCTTATATTAATGAAAAAGTTCAAACACTAACAATCACATCAGGGTATTTAGATAAGCATTTTTTGTTTTATCACCATTGGAATAATTCTATTATATCACATAATTTAAATTGGCATAGAACTATAGATGAATATTGTGGGGGGATGGAAAGTGCACTAAACTTCTTACACTTAAACACTAAAGATAGATAATGGGAAATAAAAAAATAGCAGTTATAACGCCAGTATCTCATCTTGATGGTGTAGTAGAATTACTTTTAACTAAAGGTACATTATTTGTATTTGAAGAAGCAACAAAAGTTAGGGTTAGAGAATTATTACTAACACATGATATTGATACTATTATATGTAACCCTAACCAACAGACATATAAAATAGATAAAGAATTACTAGATGGGACTAATGTTAATCTAATTAATACCTGTTCCACAGGTATGAATCATATTGATGTTGAATATTGTGAATCTATTGGAATCAAAATATATTCTCTTACCAAAGATTATGAATTAATTAATCAACTACCATCCACATCAGAACTTGCGTTCGGATTGTTGTTGGACTTAATGCGAAACATCACAAAATCAAACAACGTTACAAAACGTGATGAGAGTTGGGATTACTTACCATTCATAGGCCAACAGATGAAAGATTATAGAATTGGTATTGTTGGTTATGGTAGACTTGGTAAGATGATGGCTAAGTATTGTAGGGCATTTGATGCTATTGTGGATATATACGACCCATATTCAAATGAATCGACTGTTGATACCTTAGAAGAGTTATTTGATAAGTGTGATGCTGTATCACTTCATGTTCACGTTACTGATGAAACTAAGTATATGATTGATTATAACTTACTTTCCCGTAATGTTAAGTTCTTAGTAAATACAGCACGTGGTGAAATTGTAGAAGAATCTGATGTTGTTAAAGCATTAAAGGAATCTAAGTTATTAGGTTACGGTACGGATGTAATTGAAGATGAATTTGGTGATATTAAAAATTCACCTCTGTTTTATTTGGAAAATTCAAATTTAAATTGTATATTTACACCTCACATTGGTGGTATGACCATACAAGGACAAACAAAAGCCTACAAATGGGCCATTAATAAACTGTAAAAACTATGAAAGTATTAACAATTATACCGGCTAAGTTAGATTCGACTAGGTTAGAGAAAAAGAATATTCGTAAGATTAACGGAAAAACATTAGTGGAACATTCAATTGAATATGCAAAGAACAGTAAGCATGATGTAGATATCATAGTTTCATCAGAATCAGATGAGGTTAAAGAAACCGTTTTACCACATGATGTTATATTTCATAATAGAAAACAAGAACTATGTGGGGATACAGAAGTAGTAGATGTATATTTAGATGTTGTAAATAACGTAGTTAAAGATTATGATTTAGTAGTAGCGTTACAGCCTGATAATCCTAACAGGTCACATACTTTAGATGAGTGTATTAATTATATGTTGGATAACAATTACGATGATTTGATTACAGTAAATCCAAATTATAAACGAAGTGGTTCAGTTCGTATTTTTAAATATAAATATTTAAAAAATGGTGAAGTGAGTAAACGGCTTGGGTGTATAAAGGATTCTGCTATTGATATTCATTATGAAGATGATTTAAATAAAACAAAAACTAAAATGGCAAGTAATGATTAAAGTAATAGCAGAGATAGGTTGGAATCATTGTGGTGATATGAACCTTGCAAAAGAAATGATTTTAGCCGCTAAAGAAAGTGGTGCAACATACGCAAAATTCCAAAGTTGGTCAGTAAGCAAATTAAAAGCTGGTGATTGGGATTCTGATGGTAGACGTGAAATATATAAAAAAGCAGAGCTAACAAAAGAACGTCATTTGGAACTGATAGATTACTGTAAAAAAGTGGATATCACATTTCTATCAAGTGTATTCAGTATTAGAGATGCTGAGTTATTAGTAGAGTTAGGTGTTAGGGAAGTTAAAATCCCAAGCTTTGAATCTAGGAATCATAAACTTATAAGATTCTGCGATGATAATTTTGATGTGGTTTTCATGTCAACTGGGACTTCTAATTTAGACGAAATCGCCGAAAGTGTTAAGAATATTAAAAAATCAAACTTATATTTACTACACTGCGTTTCAACTTATCCATGTGACCCATCAATGGCTAACATACTTCGTATGAATAGCTTGAAACTATTAGGATGTTCAAAAGGTGAAAGTCGACCTAAAATTGGATATTCAGACCATATTCAAGGTGTTGAATCCGCAAAAGTTGCAATTGGGGAAGGTGCAGAAGTTATAGAGAAGCACTTTACAACTGATAATGATTTACCAGGTAGAGATAATAAGTTTGCAATACTACCACATGAAATGAAAGATTTAACCGATTACATTACTATGCGAGATGAAATGTTTATATCACATGGTACGGGATATCAAAGTAGTGAATCAGATTCAAGAACTAATTACGCTGGTAGGTTTGATGTATAATTTTAAAAAAGAAAATTAATATGGTTAGTATTATACTTAGAAATAAAAATGAATCCGAATATATAGGATTTACATTACAATCGATATGTGATTACCTGCCTGATGCGGAGGTAATCGTTATGGATAATAACTCAACTGATGATTCATTAAGTGTGGTTTCTCTATTTAATGATAGGTTAAGTATATCAGTAATTAATATAAATAATTACACTCCAGGAAAATCAATTAATGATGCAGTTAAGATATGTTCCAATGAAACTATATTAGTACTATCAGCACATTCTCAAATTACAGATATGGATTTGCCATATGTAGTTAAAGAACTAAAAACACATGCTGCTGTATTTGGAAATCAAACACCAATTTATCGTGGTAAGAAGATTTCTAAACGATATATATGGTCGCATTTTACAACTTCCTCTAAAGTAAATATGTGGTCGGAGATTGAAGATAGACCTTTTTTACATAACGCATTTTGTTTTTATAACAAAGCGGATTTGGTTAATAAACCATTCGATGAGAATTATTCAACTAAAGAAGATAGATATTGGGCAGCTGATATTTTATCAATTAAAAAATCATATTTATATACACCGGTGATAGGAGTGAACCATTATTATACTAACAATGGTGCAACTTGGAAAGGTATCGGTTAAAATTATTATAATGAAAATATTAGTTACAGGCGGTGCAGGTTTTGTTGGCACCAATCTTATTAAACGGTTATTAAAAGATGGACATGAAGTCATTTCTATTGATAATTACTCAACAGGTAAACCCGAAAACGAACAAAGTGGTTGTACCTATTTTAATGATGATATAGATAATATAACTAACTACGATAACTACCTATTGAGTAGTGTAGATGTTGTATATCACTTAGCATCAATCGCAAGAATACAACCATCATTTGAACGTCCTGAAGATTACATCCAAACCAATTTTGGAGGGACATATGAAGTAGTTAAGTTCTGTGTTAAGTATAATATTCCATTAGTCTATGCTGGTTCATCATCTAAACACAATGGTAGATTCAAAAACCCATATACATTCTCAAAGGATTTGGGTGAGGATATTATAACATTATATTCAGAACACTTTGGATTAAAAGCATCAATAGCTAGATTTTATAATGTGTACGGACCACATCAATTAACTGAGGGTGGTTACACTACATTAATTGGCAGATGGCTTAATAATATAGAAAACGGAAATGATTGTGTTATCTATGGTGATGGAGAAAAGAGACGTGATTTCACTCACATTGATGATATCGTAGAAGCTCTTATTAGAATACCACAAAAAGATGCTTGGGGGTGTTCATTTGAATTAGGTAGAGGTGTTAATCATTCAGTTAATGAAGTAGCTGATATGTTTGGTATAACACCTACATACGAAGATGATAAGCCTGGTGAAGCACAAACTACATTAAATGATGATATAGTAGCATCTGAGATTTTAGATTGGAAAGCTAGTATCGATTTAAAAGATTACATAAAAACAATAATAAAATGAAGAAAAATATAGTATTTATCCCAGCTATTGATGCCGGTAGAGGTAGGCATAACGCATACCAATACAGTATTTCTTCTTGGAGGAAATGGGCTGAAAAACACAATGCGGAGGTATTGGTATGGGATACCCCATTATATACATGGGAGGATATGACCATTCCTTGGCAGAGATATTATTTATTTAAGATATTGGAACATAACAATATAGATTATGACCAGATTCTAATGGTAGATTCAGATACAGTTGTACATCCAGATACCCCAAACTTCTTTGAATTTACAGAAAGAAAGTATGTTGGTGTATTAGATTTAGGTTGTTGGGAATGGACTGGTAGGTCTATCAGACACTATAAGGATTTATTTAATGGATTTAAGATTGATAGAGGTATATACTTTAATGGTGGGTTTCAGATTGTTAACGAAACGCATAAACCATTCTTTGATAAAGTAATAGAATTTTATAATGAACACAAAGATGTATTAGTAGAAAAGCAAAAGGCTGGACTTGGTACTGACCAAACTGTTATAAACTATTTAGTTCAGACGAGTGGTATTGATTTAAAAATGTTTTCTCCATCATATAACTTACACCACTTAGTTAGTAAAAACTTACTGAACTTCGGTCATTCTTGGTGGGGAGATACACTTGAAAATCTATATGAGCAAGCTTGGGTGTATCACTTTAACGCAATGCCGGCAAATAAGTTAAACAGAGATTCCGATTATTTTATAAAAAGAGCATATACTGAGTTATGGGAAAAATAGCATTCATTTCAGAACTACCATTTAATGGTAAAGTAGACCGAAACCACCCACATATGAGAACCGAGTTTGCACAGTTCTGTGCATTACAAGCGGACCATTATTGTTTCTATGATATAGATGATATTAAAAGTGGATACGACCACATAATATTACTTGTAAGTAAGACGGATTCACTAAGGGATTACCTTTATAAAAAGGGTGATATAGTTGCAGGGCTACGAGTACATGGTAATAAAATTTGGTTTATGCAAGAGTCAAGCGCTCAGATATATCAAACAAAACCACTACATCTACAAATCTGGCATTATAACTTATTACAAGAAGTTGATGGTGTTCTAACTGAGAATACTACTGATTTTAACTATTTTAGGGGTATCATTGGGGATAAAAAAGAAATAAATACCATTCCGACTTTGATTATTCAGGATAATATTGTACATTTAAGGGATAACGTAAAAGAAGAAAAGACAATGGTGGGTGGTAACTTCAATTCATGGTATGGGGGATTTGATTCTTATTTAGTTGCATCTGAATTTGAAACACCTATATCAGTACCTAAAATGCGTAAGGTTGATAATGAACATCAGTTGGTGGAGGTATTACCCCACGTAACATTTAACGAATGGATGGGTATATTATCAAAATATAAATATGCAGTACATATGATGTCAAATGTTACGGCTGGTACGTTTTCACTAAATTGTTCATTTTTTGGAATACCTTGCATTGGGTATGTAGAATCCGATACACAAAGATTAACACAACCGAAGTTATCAGTTGATAGATTTGATTTAGGTAAAGCTGTTAAATTAGCCAAACTATTAAAAAACGATAATGATTTTTACAATGAGTGTTCTAAAGAAGCACTTGATAACTACAACAAACACTTCTCAGAAGAAGTATTTTTAACCCATATGAAAAAAGTTTTAAAATGATAACAAAAAAAGATATTTCGTTTATACAACCCTCAAGGAACAATTTACGCTACTTGAAGTGGTCATACGATTCAATCAGAAAGAATGGTGGACCAGAACCAACTATATGTGTTGCTGATGATTTCAGTAACGATGGAACTTGGGAATGGTGTGAGGATATGATGAAGAAAGACCCAAACTTCAAAGCAATAAGAAATGAAGGGCCGAAACGATTAGGACATACGATTCTATATGATGAGTTAGTTGAGATAGCAGATACTCCAATTGTAGGAATCTACCATGCAGATATGTATCTTTGTCCTGGTGCATTGGAATCTGTATTAGAACATATCAAACCAATGCACGTTGTATCACTTACTAGAATAGAACCACCACTACATCCAGATGGGCCTGAGAAGATTCTATTGGATTTTGGTATAGAGCCTGAAGAGTTTGAAAAGTTAGAAGATGAACTCCTACATCAGATTCCATCATTAAAGCAGGGTAAAACTACGGAAGGTATATTTGCACCTTGGTTCTTATTTAAAGAAGATTTCACATCAATTGGTGGGCATGACCCATTATTTGCACCACAATCAAAAGAAGATACTGATATTTTCAATAGATTTCATTTGAATGGATATAAGTTCGTTCAGACTTGGGATGGGTTTGTATATCATATGACTTGTAGAGGTAGTAGATTTGCAGATGGTGCTAAGAGAAACCCAAATGGTGAAGTGTTTATGAAGAATAGAGAAACGGATGAGTGGTTAACTCAGAACAACCGTTCAAAACGTAACTTCATCAGAAAGTGGGGGCATTTTTGTAAGCATGATTCTTTAATGAAACCAATCGTACCACCAAAGTATGATATTGGATTTAGAGTTTCTAATGTAAATGAGAAAATTCTAAATATGTTAGAACCTTGGTGCAACAATATTAGTGTTGAAACTGGGATGAATAATGAATTAATTAACGAATATATTAAATCAGAACAACCGGATACGGAATTTAATATAGCAGATAAAATAAACAATACAGTTGGAAATGATATTATTGTAAAGTTTGATGCAAATAAATTAACCCAATATTCGTTTCAGCTGATAACAGAGTTCTCATCAATACTTGAGTCATCAGAAATTGAGATAGGTGAGTTCGAATTGGATATCTTCAAATTCACCATCAATAGATTGAAAACTTACGAAAGTGAATTGATAGTATGCTGGTAAACAACCAAAAAATTAAATTGATATAGTTATTTGTATTATGATGTATTATATTCTACTTCCCGATGACGCCGAAGATGGTGTTCAGTACTCAACAAATGTGTTGGGTGAATCCTCATTCAAAAACTTTTGGGCAGACCAGGGGTTCGAAATATTAGTTCGTTTAATCGAAATGTATCCAGATACATTAGACACAGTAAAAATCAAAGATGACCAATCTAAAGAATACTCAATTGAGGATTTTTTGAATATAACATCTAAACTTAATCTTATCAGAAATTAATTATGGGAAAAATACCACTAAACAGAATCAATTTTGATGATTTTGATGATTATGATGATACAGAATACTTAGAATCCAAACGAACCGCAAAACGCAAAGTTAAAAATGAAAAACATACAGAAAACTACGATGAAAGTGACTTTCACGAACCACAAAGGCTGCCTTCCGGTTGGAGAGAGGGTGATAGTTTTATCGGTCTCAGACGAAAAGGAAGAAGTGACACTAGCCGACCCCTTTGACCAACAATGGGTTGTTCCAAAATTATACGTTAATTTAAATTAATACATATTTATATCCAAACAACAATAAAGGATATATAATGAGTTTTACAAGAGAACAATTACAAAAAGCAGTTAAATCAAACGAATACCGATGGTTTGAAGGTGGTGATTACAACTTAAACATAGTAGGTATCAGAAATTCAGATACCGAAGGTAAGGTAACCAACAAATTTGATGATTGGGTTACACTCTCATATAGTGTTAATGGTGAAATGATGTTTCATTGTTTTGATGCAACAACAGACCCTGGTTCACATTGGGAAAAGAACTTGCTAAACAAAGATGGTGTAGCAATATTAGTACCTGGACAATATAGAGGTTCTCATACAATTGGATTACATCAAGGTAAGTATGAAGCACTTAGACAGAAAAGTTCACTTAAAGTTTACAGAGACAAAGATAAAGATGGTGTATATGATTTCTTAGAAGAGAATATCAAAGAAGGTATATATGGAATCAATATCCATAGAGCAACTTCAAGAGTGGGTGGTAAATCAACTCAAATAGATAAATGGTCAGCAGGTTGTCAAGTAATTGCCGCAAACGCAGATTTCAAATTATTTATGGAAGTTGTAAATAAATCAGCAAAACTTTACGGAAATTCATTCACTTATACATTAATTGAAAGTAAAGATATAATATAACAGATAATATGGTATGGTATTAAAAATTCCAACTATTTATTGTTAGAAATAAGTTTTACAAATACGATTAATAATTATAAAAATAAAGATATACTATGCGATAGTAATCTGTGTTTACACAAAGGGGTACTGAGGTGACTGATATGAATGAATTAATGATAGAAATTTTAAGTGGATTGGGTGTATTAGCATCTGGATTTTTTTATACAAAATTCCAAACAACACAAAACCATAAAGAAATTGACCAACTAAAACGTCAAATGCAAGATAATGAAAAAACTGATGCAGCTAGGGATACGGAAATTGCAGTTCTAAAAAGCACAAATGGTGGAATTATGACTCGTTTAGATAAAATGGATATTTTACTTGAAAAGATATTCGATAAATTGAATAAATAATAAAATATAGTTACAGAAGAAGTTAAAATATGATAAAAACAATTTGGAGAAACTTAATGTCATTTAAAAATATATTCAAAGATGATAACGATGTGAATGAAAAGAATGTAATTGGGTTTATGTCGTTTGCTATAATGACTGTATTCGCAGTTGTAGACTTAACAACAGGCTACTTCGGTAAAGACTTAGTAATCAATGAGTTTATATATAACTCATTTGTAATTGTTACATTAGGATGTTTTGGTATTGCCGGAATAGAAAAGTTCGCTAAAAAGTAATAATATGGAGTTAGTGGCAGCATTCCTTACTGGCGTAGTAGGGCCAGCATTATATTTAATCATCAACAAAGTTATAATCAAACGTGCTTCGGTGAAGTGTAAGGTACGAGAGGCTATTGTTGATACTACAATTATTAACAATGAGTTGGAGAAGATTAGAGAAGAGTTTGAAGGGGATAGAGTTTGGATTTCTCAATTCCACAATGGTGGTAACTTTTACCCAACAGGTAAATCAATACAGAAATTCTCAGTATTCTACGAAGTAATGACAAACGGTGTATCATCAGTTGCACATACATTTAGTAACATACCATGTTCTCTGTATCCAAAAACATTCGAAGTTCTTATGGATGGTAAGGGTATATTTATAAATGATTACAAAGACCCAACAATTGCAACATATGGGTTAAAACAAGCTGCTGAAGCAGTTGGTACTAAATCAACATTTATGATACCTTTATTTACATTAGATGGATGTAAATTTATGGGAACGATTGGGTTGGATTATGTTGGTAAAAACCGAAAACTAACCAAAGATGAGTGGGAACACCTTCAGATTAAAGCAGGTAGAATTGCAGGATACTTATCATCATATTTGGGTAAATCATAAAATATATTAATAGTTACAAAACAAGTTAGGAGCGAAATAAAGTAAATAAAACAAGGAATATGTCATGGATGACAGCGTAATATTAATAGTATCCACTTTAGCGGGTGCATTAGGAATCAAAGAAATTTGGAGTATCGTTAAAAAACGAATGGACCAGACACATTCTATAACTGAAAATTCACAATCATACAAAGAAAAACGTATAGAAGAGCTAGAAAATGATTTAAAAGAATCACAATCCACTATATTAGCACTTACCATCAGAGTATCTAAGTTGGAAGAACGTATCTTACATACTGCTAAGAATCGTGTAAAATCAAACAGTACTGAGTAAGTACCATTGATAAAAAATAATTCAATACTTATTAGTATATGAATAGATTAAGAGAATATAGTTGGAAAGATTGGATTAACGTTCCAAAGAACAAAGAATTGTACAATTCTAATATGAATGAAGGATTACGTCAATTTCAATTAGAGAAAAATCGTAGAGATAAATTAACTCAGGTAGCTGTATTTAATCAAAAAGGATTCCAATGAAAAAGTCAAAATTAACAGAGTTATTAGAAGCTCTTTACATCAAGTATGGTAATAAGAATATTACAGAATCATATAAATCTCAGATAGCTCAAATTGTTAAAGAAGAGATAACAAAAGTTAGTACAATACTTAAACTCAAAGAAGATGAACAATTAGACCAAGCATTCAACGATGCAAAGCCTGTTACTGAAGAAAAAGTTTACATTGACTATCTAAATAAGAAAAAGGGATTTAAACAAGATAGGATTAAATTTAAGTCTTATGAAGATGCAGTAAAATGGGCCAATAAGAATTTTGAAAAGTTTAATCCTGATATGATTAAATACGAATCAGTAACAGAGGAAGCTAAAAGAGATTATAAAGATGAGTATAAGAAGTTCCAATCTTCAGACAAATCAAAGAAATACAGAGCAGAACTAAATAAGTACAATAGAGATAAAGGTACTTATGGTAATGGTGATGGTAAAGATGCATCTCACAAAGGTGGTAAGATAGTAGGTTTCGAATCTGAATCTAAGAATAGAGGAAGAGCTGAGAAAAGTAGATTGAAGAAAGAAGAAAAACTTACAGAAAATAAAGCTCGTTTTGTAAGAAATCATATGGAATTTTATCAAATGGAAATTGATAGTCTTAAAGGCCAAATAGCATATTCTCAAGACGCATTGAGACAAAAAGATATAAAAGATTGGGAAAAGAAAGAATTTACATTAGTTTTAAAAGATACTAAACAAAGATTAAAAGATAATCTTAAAGCTTTACAACGAATAAAAAAAGTAAATAATGTCTGAACCAACTCAATCATTTTTATCTAAAAATTGGCATATTCTATTATGGGCAGTCTCAGCAGTCTTTATTGCAGGTGGGTTATTTGCAGAATTTCAATATTTACAATCTGAAATAGAAACTCTTAATCAACGTTTGAATAAAAAGATTGATGTAATAACTCATTTAGATAATAGAGTTGAAAAAATAGAGCATTGGGTAGAATACGAAACTGGTTATAAAGCAGGTATCGGTAGTAAAAGAAAAGGTAAATAATGCCAGTCTATAAGAGAAAAGATATGCCACAAGTGAATACTCAAAAACTGAGTAAAGCTATTGATATTGCAAAATCTAAGGTAAAGGTAACTAAAGGAATGAGTATTGCAGGGAGTCTAAAACCTTCTCAGAAAGAACTCATTAAATCTAAGGTTATTGGTATCTCAAAAAAATACAACAAACCTACTGATATGAAACCTTTAATCATATCTAAGGATAACTACATAGTTGATGGCCATCACAGATGGGGAGCTGCAAAATTCAAATTCGGTAAAGATGCAAAAGTTCCTACATTCACATTACACTTAAAACGAGATGAAGCAATTGAACTTTATAATGATATTGCAAGTTCATTAAATGAAGACATTACGATACCAATTAACGTAGGTGATACCGTATTAGGTGGTAAGTTCAAAAATAAAAGAATCGTTGTTAAATCAATCGGTAAGAACGAAAAAGGTGATATTACAATCAACAACAAACCACTAATGAAATTCAGATTAGTGAATGAAAGTACAGGTGCATCAATACAATGTTCCAACTGTAATCATAGTTGGGATATTATACATAGTGATGATAGACCATACTTTTGTCATAATTGTGGGTATGATGCACAATCACAAAAGATTGATTTAGTTGGATTAGAGGATTGGAAAAAAACACTAAAAGAAAACGTAGCACCTAATCACAATGGTAAATCAGCACCATATGGTAGTGGCTATGATGTGGTGGAAGATGCAATCAACGAAATCCCAATGGGTGATTTACAGAAGATAGATACATTCGCAGATAAGAAACTTAATCCAATGGATGTAGTACTTACAGGTAAACATTTCTTTGACCGATTAAACGACAAAAGAAACGATAAAGAGATATCATCAGCAGAATTGATACGTTTTTTTAAACAACTTTCGAAAAAGAAGAAAGAATTCTTAGGGTTCTTAGACACCTACAATTCGGTAGTTGCAACTGATAATAAAACCAATATCAATATACCTTTTATGAAACAAGCAAATAAAGTGATTGCTAAGACCGTAATGAGAAAGAAAGATTTCAAAACAACTGATAAAAAGTTGGATATTTAATAATAAATTCGTATATTTGTAATGAAGCTACTAAAAGATTTAATAATAGAGGGGATGTACGATAAACTGACGGGTCAGATAAACAAAGATGTATTTAAAACTATAAAGAGTGCTATCAAAGGTAGTGGTACTGAATCTAAACCAAAGAAGTTTAAAGGTTACATGGTTAGAAAAGAACCTATGGGTACAATGCAGGATTTATTTGCAAAAGAAACTCGTAAATTACAAGTTGGTGATTACTCAGATAATATAAGTGGTGTTGATGTTGAGGTAGAACTTAAATTAGCAGTAACAGATGATGGTGTTGAGCCAGGTAAGTTCTTTATTGATGGGTTTGCCGAAGCTGATGAAGATTACCCAACATTGGAAGTGAATATCGGTATCCACCCTAATGATATAAATGGAAGTATTTTCTCAAAGATACAACCAGTACTCAGAGATTTGGTAAGACATGAAATAGAACACCTAACACATGGTAAAGATTCTGCTTCCGAAAAACCTAGTAAAACGATGAGGGGTGATGATGCTATGAGACGTAAAATACAAGACAACCCTAAATTATACTACAAATACTTTTTATTACCAAAAGAGGTAGATGCTAACATACATGGATTATACTCAAAGGCTAAAACAATAAAAAAACCATATCAGAAAGTGGTTGATGATTATTTAGATTCTTTGGTTGATGATGGTGTAATTACAACTAAGAAGAGAACTGAGATTTATAATAAATGGAAAGCCCGTATTCCAAAAATTGGTGGTATTCCTAAATTAAAATGAAGAAAAGTGAATTTATATCAGAGGTATTCAAAGAAGAAATCCAAATGATACGTGAAGGTAAGACTCTTCGTGTGTTTGATTTCGATGATACTTTAGCAACTTCAACATCATACATCTATGTAAAACATAAGGATGGTAAAGAATCCAAATTAGACCCATCAGATTACGCAACTTATAACGAAAAACCTGGTGATGAATTTGATTTCAAAGATTTCAATAGAAAACTAAACAATCCAAAGGTAATCAAAAAGAACTTCAATCTACTTCAGAGAATGTTAGATAACCCACAGAAAAAGGTTACGATTCTAACTGCTCGTAAGTTGGCATTTCCAGTAAGAAAGTATCTAAAGGATACATTTGGGATGGATGTGTATGTAGTTGCACTTGGTAGTAACAATCCTAAAGACAAAGCAGATTGGATTGAAAAGCATATTAAGAAGGGGTACAAATCAATTGCTTTCATGGATGACAGTAAAAAGAATATCCAAGCGGTGGATGCACTCAAATCCAAATACCCCAATGTTCAAATAAAAACCAAATGGGTAACAGAGGGTATCGAAGAAGATGTTCAGAAATATGTTAACAAAATCCTCAAATAATTCACAATAATCAGAGATATGTTAGGATTATTTAAATAAAAGTTGTATATTTGTAGTTAATGAAGTTCACTAAATTTAAAACCATATTTATTATCAAATGAATTACGAAAAGAAAGTAATGCAGAACACCTACGAAATCTTAACAAATGAGGGTTTCGAATGGACTAATGAATTTAGTAACTCAATGAAATTAAAAATGATTGAGTTATTATTAGAGTATTTTACAGATATTGAACACTATGAAAAATGTGCTAAATTGAAACCAATACTCAATAAATTGGAGAATAACAATGAAAATAGTAGTGAAATCATTATCACCGGAAGTAACAACAGTTAAAGAGTGGATAGTATACGTTATGAGTGAAACAGACCAATCAATAGAAGCATCTATATGTGGAATTGATAGTTTAGTTGCAACTATAACAGATTTAGCACTGAAATACAAACTTTAAACATATTTATATATGAAATTATATATTTTAAATGATGATATTAATACATTTGAGCATGTAGTAGATTGCATTCAAAAGTATTTAAATTATCCGTATATGCAAAGTGTATCAATTTCCCACATCGTAAATGATAATGGGGAATGTTTGGTTAAACAGACTGATGATGAAGAGTTGATACAAAATGTATATGAAAATTTAGTTAAAGACGGTTTAAACTTACGAATAGAGAATTAATATGAGCAAATCAAAAGGATTAGGTGATGATATTAAAAAAATAACATCAGCCACTAAATTAGATATAATTGCAGAAAAAATTGCAACAACAATTGGTAAAAAAGACTGTGGTTGCAGTAAACGCCAAGAGAGTCTTAATAAAATGTTCCCATACGGAGATAAGAAATGAATTTAAAAGAATTTATACAAACGGAAATAAAATCACAAATGAGTGAATCCAAAGATATGACATTTGTTGATTATCTTAAAGTGTTAGATGCTAAGTTTTTAGATGCTATGAAAGCAGTTCGTGGAGACAATGGAAGTGATGCTGCAATTACACCAACTAGAGGTGATATACTACAAAACTTTACATTATTCAGAAATTACTTATCTGCTTTAACTAAGAAATATAAAGGTGATAAGACTAAACTTAGATTTATATCAGAACACACTAACAAATTCAATGAAACAATAGAATCGGTAGTTAACGAAGCTAAAAAGAAATTACCAAACTTTAAAAAAATTCCATCGTGGGCTAAGTATGTAGCTCAATCATCTGATGGTGAGTGGACTTGGTATGAAGATACACCAACGATGATAAAATTCAAAGATGGTTCAGGTGGTGCTTGGAAGCAAGATGGTAACCAAACTTATACTGGTGTAAAAACTAATGGTAAGGATTGGGATAAGATACCTACATACTATAATGTAAAGAATGGAGTAATTACCGAATCAATCAACGAAGAACAGATAGATGAGAAAAGTAGATTGAAGAAAGAAGCTTCATTCAGACCAAACTCAGGTACTATGAGTGGTGGAACACATAATCTTGATAATCGCAAATACAAATTAAACAGAGATGTTACTGGTGTTAGAATTGGTGATTATGTTGGAATTACATTACCCAAAGGTACTATTATATATAATATATCAGGTGGGTTATTCGCAGACCATATATCATTAAAAAAATATGCTGACCGTAATAGAATCTATTTTAATAAACCTACATTTAAAGGAATATCAATCACAAGAGAAAAAAGTACTTTAAACTCTATTGAAACAAATAGTAAAATATTAGAATCAATAGTTAACGAAGGTGATGATTTTAATATGGTATCTGCTAAATTTAAAGATGCACTTGATGATGCATCATCACTATCTACAAAATCCGTAAAACTATTAATAAAGAAGTTTAAGGAAGAATCACCTAAAGCTGCAATGGATTATGCAAAGCAGGAATTTGGATGGATGATGAAAGAGGGTAGCTCTAAGTTTAAAGAATCGGTAACAAACGAAGAACAGATAGATGAGAAACTAATCACATTCTCAAACAGAGCACCTTATGGACAGATAGTGTTTATGGCAGGTGGAGCTGGTAGTGGTAAAGGATTCGCAATTGATAACTTCATAGATTCAGCTGGATTCAAAGTAAGAGATGTTGATGATATGAAAAAAGCAGTTGGGAAATTAAACCAATTAGGTAAATTCTCAGTTGATAAGTGGTATAAAAAATATGGTAAGACATTATCAGATAAATCTAAGGGTAATGGGTTATCACCTAAAGCTCACGTTGAAGAGTTTGTATTAGGTAAGGGAATGAGTATTTCAGATATCTCAAAAGATTTAAAGAATCCTAACAATGTAGCATCACTACATTATATCGTAGACTCTATGGGATTAAAAGATAAGTGGTTAATTAATATGTTAAGTGGTAAAACAAACAAAGAAACTTTACCAAACCTATTGTTTGATATTACTGCTAAAAAAGTATCATCAATTACAGATGTTATCAAACCATTAATCGCCAATGGATATGATTCTAAAAACGTTCACCTTATTTGGGTACTTAAAAATTATCATGCAGCAGTTGAAGCTAATAAAGAAAGAGCAAGAGTTGTACCAAGTGATATTTTACTACAAACACATGAAGGTGCTACTAAAACTATGTGGCAAGTTCTAACCCAAATACAACCAAAAGGATTAAATGGTAGAATTGATGTTATTTTAAATAATAATAAATTCACAGCTGCCTTTGTTGATTCAAATGGTAAGGAAATCCAAGTAGAACCTAACCAAATGAACAAACTTAAAAAAGCACAACCAGTTGTTAGTGGATTCAAATCACTTCCTATCAAAAAACAAGGTGGTGGTGTAATTCCTGAAACACAATGGCAAGGTATACTCAAAGGTTGGATTCTATCAAATACACCAAATACAATTGATTTTGAAGAATTAGAAGAACCACCAAAGGATAAAGAGTAATAATTCTTAACATAAATTTAACATTGAAAGCTTGGTAATACCAGGCTTTTTTTGTATATTTACTATAGTAATGAGTGATAAGAAAGAACATATAGTTAAATTGGAAAAGATAACCCTATCTCAACAAGAGATATGGCAAGCAATGCGTTCTAATGTAGAGAAAAATAAGAAAAAATACAATCGTAAAGAAAAACACAAAGACAAAACTTAACAATTTGTTAACATTGAAAGCTTGGTAAATACGGATATTATTCGTATATTAGTAGTGTAATAAGGGTTAGGTATTAACCCAATTGAAAATTAAAAAATAAATAAGTTATGAGTAAGAAAATCAAATTAGTAATCGAAGGTACAGAGTATCAACTTCCAATTTCAGCAGCACGATTGAAAGGGGATTGTAAATGGAATGATGAAACCCACATCTATATGGGTGCAAAAAATACCGCATCAATCATCAAACAATATGTAAAGAAATTCTTTCCAGAAATTAAGGTTTGGAGTAAATCCAATGTATATAGTGGTGGTTCATCAGTTGATGTAAATATATCTAATTCAGATGGTTCGGAAGTCAATTACAATATATACCAACAAATTCAGAGTTTCTCTAATAAGTTCAAAGCAGGTTCGTTCAATGGTATGGAAGATATCTATGAGTATAAGGAAGGTACAATAACTACCGATAACAATACTCCACTAAAATATTTCCCATCTTATGTGTTTTGTAAGAACGCTCCAAAGTGGGGAACTGTTGAGTATTGGATGAATGAATACAGAGAGTTCAAAAATATGACTTCTGAAAATTCAAACTATGATTCTTATATGGCTGCAGTTAATAAAGCTGGTGGCTGGTTGAATATGAACAAAGCCTATATGAGTGATAAAGAATATAGTATGGTAGCAAAAACCTTAACATTAAATTAACATTAGAAATTAGGATAATTCAAATATAATTCGTATATTTACATAGTAAATGAGTGAGATGATAAAGATAAAAAAGAAAATAGTTTACTTCGATATGGATAACACATTGGTTAATTTCCAAAGTGCCATCGACCAACTACCAACGCAAGTTAGAGAGAGTTACAATGGTGAGTTGGATAATGTGCCAGGTATATTCTCAAAAATGAAACCAATTGCTAGAATGGTTGAGTTGTTCAACCAAATGGCTGATGATGAACGTTACGATGTTTATATACTATCCACATCCCCTTGGGATAATCCGACCGCTGCTTCTGATAAAGTTGCATGGGTTAAGAAATACCTTCCACTACATGGATACAAACGATTGATTCTATCTCACCAAAAACACCTTAACATTGGTGATTACCTTATTGATGATAGAACTGCTAATGGGGCAGGGGAGTTCGGTGGTGAACTTATTCAGTATGGTTCATTAAAATTCCCAACTGCAGAAAGTATTAAAACTTACTTAAACGTATAGGATGGATAGATTACCAAATGTAAAGAACGTAAATAAAGCAAAACGGCACAAAAAGAAACACCAATTTAAAATAGGAACCGCTGTTGTATTTAAATGGATGGGTGAACGTGATTACGGACACATATCAGCATTAACATTTGATAAGGGAACTAAAAACGCACAATACTCCATAAAAGCTACGGGTAGAATGGGGTGTGTGTATCATACATTGGAATTAGATGACCCAAACGACCCGTATTGTTATGTATCATCTATATTAACTAAATCTATACCTGATAAGGAACTCCAAAAGATTTCAGACCACAAATTAGGTAAACATTTGATTACAGTAGTTAAACCATCTGTAACTAAAGAGGTGGTTAAAAAGAAGGTGGTTAAGAAAAAGGTAATAAAAAAGGTAGCTAAACCTAAGAAAGAATCTGTTAATAAAACAGAACTTAAAAAAGCAATAAATAAACAAAAGGATTTCTTAAACGGAAAAATAGAGAAAAACTTTTGGTAAATCCAAAAATTAATTGTATATTTGTATTATGAGTTTAACTAAAAGATGGATAGAAGACCAGATGGTGAATAACGGAAAAGAATGGAGCTGGATGGATTCAGCTGAGAAAGCTTATGGTGAGGAATTTGATGATGCAGATGCTACCATAGATGATGATGAGGCTCGTCATTATGAAGAGCAAAAACGTAAAACCACAGATGATAGAAACAATGGTGATGGGTATGTTGATTATACTGAAGACGAATGAAGAATTTATTAATAGGGTTAACCCTTACCTTTATAGGACAGATATTGATATTCTTTCAAACCAATGGTCAATTCTTTATACCTTGGTTTAAAAATCACCCATTCATAATATCGTTAGTAGGTGGTACTATGGTATCATACCTATTCATTACAGGAACAGGTTATACCGTAGAGTATTTCGGTGGAACTGTTTGGGAAAACAGATTATTGGGATTTGGTATGGGTATGATATCATTCTCATTTTTAACTTGGGCTTATTTAGGTGAAGGAATCACCACAAAAACAACAATATCGTTAATGTTAGCATTAACTTTAGTATTAATTCAAATTCTTTGGAAATGACAAATGTTAGTAATGTAAAAAATAGTATAATGAATCAGCAACTTCATATATTAATGTATATAAAGGGTATTGTATATGGTAGTGGTAATATAAATGGAATACCACAATGGCTTGATAGAAGTAAATTATACAAATTAACTGATGAGGCATTCAACACCGATTATCTGTTTACTCAAAGAGATTTTGAATTTTTAGAAAGGTTACACTTAAAATATAAATTTTAATACTTATATACAAACAAAAGAAGTTATGGATAATATATTTAAACAAATGAGTACTATTCTATTTGCCATTATGGTAGTTATAGGAATAATCACAGTAGGTGTGTTTGTATTCGCAGGACCAGCTTGGTACATATGGAATCATATAATAAGTCCAAAGTTCGGTTTACCAATATTTTCTTTTTGGGAAGCATTCTTAACAGTATTAATGATTAAATTGTTAATACAACCGTTTTCATCTTTTAAGAAGATATGAAGAAGGGGGATGTAATGTCATCTGGATTTGTTCTTGGTAGGGGAAGGCAACCAATGAACCTATCAGAAAAGGCTATTAGATATGCGATGAAAAACTCCAAATCTAATTCAGGCGCATCTAGATTCTTAAATATATCATTAACAACTTATGAAAAGTATTCTAAGAGATATATTGATGAGGAAACGGGTAAGACGTTATGGGAAATTCAAAAGAACAAACGTGGGTTAGGTATTAAAAAACCATACAATATAACCAAAGGTAAATATGCTTTAAAGGATATATTAGAAGGTAAGTATCCTGAATATTCAGTACATCAATTGAAACGAAGATTGATGAATAATTCTGATAAAGTAGATTTCCCATGCAAATGTCATAACTGTGGATATGATGAACGTAGAATTACAGATAATAAAATACCATTGGTATTAGACCATATAGATGATAATTGGACAAATCATATAAAAGAGAATATACGATTTTTATGTTATAATTGTTTTCATAATCTAAAGGGTAATATCAGAGGTGGTCAACCACAATGGCGTATTGAACAGGTGGCAAAAGCTAAAGCTACAATAAAGTTAAATAAGAAAAAAGAAGAATCTAATAAGTAAACAATAAAAATAGGAAAAAGTTATGAGTAATGGAAAAGAAATATTTCATGGTAAAGAAAGTAGAGAAAAACTACTTAAAGGTGTAAACCAATTAGCAGATGCAGTAAAAGTAACGTTGGGACCCCGTGGTAGAAATGTTATCATTCAGAGAGATGGTACACCACATATTACAAAGGATGGTGTTACAGTTGCAAAATCAATTGAGTTTTCAGATGCATCCGTTAACTTAGGTGCACAGATTATCAAAGAAGCATCTCAACAAACTGCAGACCATGCAGGTGATGGTACAACAACATCAACTGTATTAGCACAACATATTTTCAATGAAGGTATGAAAGCTGTGGAGAGTGGAGCAAATCCAATTGAATTGTATCGTGGGATGCAGTTGAGTGTAAAAGATATTGTTAAACATCTTGTTGATGATGTTTCATTAGATGTAAAAACAAACGATGCAATTAAAAACATTGCAACTATATCAGCAAACGGCGATAGTGAAATTGGTTCTATTATAGCAGAAGCAATTCATCAAGTTGGTAACGATGGTGTAGTTACAGTAGAAGAAGGTAACTCAAATCAAACAGAGTTAGAGATAGTAGAAGGTTTAGAATTTGATAGAGGGTATTTATCACATTTCTTTATGAACAATCAGGCTAAATTGGCTTGTATGTTAGAAACACCTGATATTTTGTTATACGATGGTACAATCAATCAAATGGATGAAATCGTACCATTATTAGAACGTGCATCTATTAATAACAAAACAATTGTTATAATAGCTCATGATATACAAGGAGAAGCACTTTCTACTATGGTAGTGAATGCAGCTAGAGGTACACTACAATGTTTAGCAGTAAAAGCTCCCGGCTTCGGACAGGAACGTACTGAAATCCTAAAGGATATGGAAGCTCTAACAGGTGCAACAATGATTACATCTGAATTGGGTGTTACATTAGAAGATGTAACAGAAGAACATTTAGGTTCTTGTGATAGAGTTGTATCTGATAAATCTAAAACAGCAATTATTGGTGGGCATGGTGAAACATCAGATATCGATACTCGTATTAAAATGATTAAAACTGAAAAAGAAAAGAGTGATTCAGATTTTGAGAAGGAGAAACTACAAACTAGATTATCCAAATTAGCAGGTGGTGTAGCAGTTATTAGAGTAGGTGCAGAATCGGAAGTTGAATTGAAAGAAAAGAAAGATAGAGTAGATGATGCAATCCTATCAACAAAGGCAGCATTAGAAGAAGGAATCGTAGCAGGTGGTGGAGTTGCACTAATTCATGCTAAGAATCTAATTACCAATTCAGATAATTCATTATCAGAAGATAAACTTAAAGGTATTAATATAGTAGAAACTGCATGTGAATCACCATTCAGAGCAATCGTTGAAAACGCAGGATTATCAGCAGATACATTATTAGATAGATTAAATAGTGTACCAAAAGGAACAAAATTGAACTCAACGATTGGATACAATGTAGTAACAGAGGAATTTACCGATTTAATAATTGCTGGAGTTGTAGACCCAACTAAGGTAACACGAACCGCTATTGAAAAAGCAGTATCTGTGGCTGGTACATTACTTACAACCGAAGCAATGGTTGTAAGTGAGCCTGATATCGATAAATAGTAATTTAACTAATTAATTTTATATACTTATAATAAATGTAAGGATTATATGTTTAGTAATACAATATTTGATAATACTCAGGCCTTTAGCCAAAAGTATCCATTTCAGTATATAAATATTCTCTTCCCATTAAATGAAGAAACTGAACTAACAATACAGTTGTATGATAAAATAATTAGGATGTTGAAGGATGATACAGGTAGTATGTGGGCTATTGATTTGGAATGATAAAGTATTAATTGGTAAAAGAAAATCGAATAATAAATCATATCCTGGAAAGTGGGAATTCCCCGGTGGAAAGGTTGATATGTATGAGAGTTTTTCGGAAGCAGTTAAGCGTGAATGGAAAGAAGAGTTGGATATAGAAGTACAACCAATCCATCAACTTAGAACATTGAACAATGATGATATTGAATTTATACCGTTCATTTTGAAATTAATAAGTGGTAAAGCTAAGATGCTTGAGCACGATGAAATTAGATTTGTGGAGAGGAAGGAATTCCTCTCTATGGATTTAACAAAATTGAGTAAAGAAGCGGGGCTAATATTATTTGGCTCATATGGTATATTTTTAAAAAGGAGTTAGTTTATGTTAAAGAAAGTATTACGAGTATGGTCTGTGATTGTATATAAATTTCGTAAAAAAGCAAAGAAAGAACACATGGTAAAGGATTGGTGGATGGAGATAGGACGACCACATCTAACTAAATATGATTAAGTATAATAACAAATGAAAGAAGTAGGTATTAGATGGGGTGATATGAATAAAGCCCAACAGGAATCAATAATGGTTTTAAAAAATTGGTTACATCAGATGTGGTCTAACGATGATATAAGAGATTATTATAGTTTACATAAATGGTTATCTGAAATCCCCAATAAAAATACATTGGTATCAGCATCCGATTTAACAGTTCTTAAAGAATTGTGGGATGTGTATAGTTCAAGCATAGATACCCAAACAAAAGTTAATTTAAAATAAAAAAACACCATATTTATATAAAAGTAAGGAACACATGGAAGTAATGTTATCACAATATCAGGCAGTTGTATTAAATAGAGCAATTGATATATTTAGTACTAGAAAAATAGGAACAAATACCTTAATAGATGATGCGTATATTTTACAAAAACGGCTTGCCGAATGGGTAGCCGTAAATACACCTAAAACAGGTAATAGTAGTTCAGTTTCTGCTGTAACAGCATCGGCTACATTGGCATTCAATACGGTTATTAATGATAATCGGGCAGTAACAGTACCAGTATATTCAGATGTTGTAGGTAACGACTCGGCAGTAGGTGTTGATATCGTTTCACGAGAAAAATCGGAATTTACAACTGTTAACGTTTCACGAGAATCATCGAACAATACATCTACATTTTAATCTGCTTAACGATTTCTAAATCTAAAAATATAATACCCCAATTTGTATAAATAATAAATACTTTTTGGGTTATTTTTTGCTTAAAAGTTTGGTTTATTGAATAAAAATGTGTATATTTGTTTAAATAAAGTTTAAAAAAGTTATGATAGAAACCGCACTATATAGTTTCGCATCCAATTCTACAAAATCGGAGATATCCCCTAAAGCATTCTTTGGGTTTAATAATGAATCTGATTTTGCATTGAGTTGGGTAACATCAGTTAAATCAGCAAAACTACACTTCAAAAATGTAGTATTGGTAACCGATACTTGGGCTTGGGATAACATATTCTCAAAATTAGATTTACCATTTGATGAGGTTAAATTAACATTAGATTCTATCGATGAAAACACTAATATGTGGGCCATTTCAAAAGCACATGCTATATTAGAAATGAACGAACCATTTTTACATATCGATTCGGATGTTTATATATGGGAATCTTTAGATAAAAAATATCTAATGAGTAATGTTTTGGTTCAAAGTAATGAATCATCAGAATCCGATATACAATCTGATTTTTATAATCATTTGGAACATATCCATACTCTACATTTCAACGGTACAAACGTATATTTAGATAATTCAAATATGAGTGAACGTAATATATATGCTTATAATTGTGGAGTAGTTGGTGGCACAGATGTGGAGTTTTTAAGAAAATGGGCGGGGCAGATGATTGAAACCGCAAATGCAATTGATTCCATTATGCCTTCAATTAATGAGTTAACAAACTCAGGTGATATTATGGTATGGGTTGAACAATCATTACTTATGTTGATGGCTGAACATCATATGGTTGATGTATCTGAATTAGTAGAAAATGGAGTTGAACAATCATACTATACACATTTTTGTGGTAATGTTAAAAGGTCTGTAAATCTTATGAAAGCCCTTAATGTTAAATCAAACACATTATTTGGTGAAATCAAACTACCAATTGATGGATTTGGTATATCTACAGGTGGTGTTATAAAACCTAAACCAACAAATGATATACCAACATATGACCCTCAAACAGGGGATTTAAATCCCCACTACAAAGAACTTACAGGTAAAGTAAATCCGATGAATGAATTCCTAAATCTTATTGAAGAAAAAAACGTGAAATACGGTATATTAAAAGAAAAGAATAATATCATACTAAATCGGTATAAAGAATCTAAAGAAGTACCCATTCCAAAATGGAAACATTTGGTTAATAAAATAATAAATTTAATAAAAAGTTATGGCAAATCACGTAAGTAATAGAATAGTAATTTCAAATATCAATAATGATATTTTAGATGAAGTAAATCGTATATTCAAAAAAGCAGATGGTGAATACGAGGTTGGTACAGAAGAGTTAGCAAAGCGTGTATTCGGTGATGATGCTCCTGATGAATATGATAGAAGTTGGTATTGTGATAATTGTGGAGCTAAGTGGATGCATGGATATGCTGAGCTTGAAGAATACGATAGTATGGATGAAATTTGTATAGAGATAACATCAGCGTGGGATTCGATAAATGGGTGGGTATATAGATTATTCCAAAATCTATCTAAGATTAACGAAAGTGTTATCATAATGAATACATTTGAAGATGAAGGTTATAACTTCGCCGGTGTGTATTATACATCTAAAGAGAATGAAGATGAATGTGAGTGGATAGATATGGATGAACATGATGTTGATATAATGTTTGGAGATGATATTGAACAATCTGCGATTGCTAATGATAAATTTTACGATGCGATGTATGAATTAGAAAAATCACATAAAGAATGTCATTTAAGAGTTATTGAAGATATGAAATTAAACCCAGAAAATTATGAGTAAGTCAGCATATCAAATAAGAAAAACATCAGTTGAAAGAGATTTCTCTGTAATATTAAACGATAGTTTAGGGAGTGTATTAGAATTTGATACATTCGAAGATGCTTCTCAAATAGTTATAATACTAAATTCAAATTCGGATAGTAATTGTAGATATGAGTTGGTAGTAGTTCCTTCACTTAAAAAATCCATATGAAGTTAAGAAGTGGTAAATACGCAGGTAAAGATATAGAGTATGTTCGAAGGGTAGCACCCTGGTATATCAATTGGGTAAAAACGAATAGACCTGAGATGTTAAAGGAACGTACTTCTAAGAAAGAACCTAATGATACTATTAACTCAATGAAATCTGATAACCTTTGGGCACGGAGTATAAAACCTAACTTAGATTTTGATACCCAACCATCAGAATTGTATAAGATACCATTAGAAGAACCAATCGCTGAAATTAAAGTTGAGGTTGAAAAAGATACATCAAATGAATGGTGGGGTTAACAAAATTTAAAATATGAAAACACAAAAGTTAATTAACGAATACAAAGAAGCATCACCAAAAGAAATGCGGTATGCTATATTAGAAAACTTCTTCTTTGGATTAAGTGGAGCAGTAATTGTTCCATTCATTGCATTAAGAATGGATATAGGGGTACTCATAGGTTATATGATACATTACTTTTATATCAGTAAAGTTATTAACAGACCCAAATACACAACAAGTTTAGCAAAGTTTATCTTATTCCCAATACCAACATCAGTTGGGGCGTATACGGGATATAAATTAGCATACTTTGTTTCACAATATTTAACACAATACATTCAATAAAACATCAATTATAATTTGGTAAATCCAAATAAAAATTGTATATTTACATAACAAGAAACATATGATATGAAAAGTAAAAGAAAGCAAGAGATTATAGATAATCTTGAAGGAACTTTAGCTAATAAAAAGAACGTTAACGAAGTAGTTCGAACCGTTCTAATAAAGATTTTAGAGAACGTTAAGAATGATACCCATGTGGTAGCTAAGAAACGAGGGAGAAAAGCAAAACGAAAGAAAGATTTATGATATTTTGGGAAGAAATGTGGAATTTACCAAAGAATAAACCAAAAGAAATAACTAAAGAGATTTTAGAAGAAGAGTTGTGGGACCATTATTCAGAGTTACCGAATCCTCTTTGGTATGAACAGCCAATCCAAATTGATAATGTGGATGATAAAATTAAGCCAGCACCACAAAAAACGGAATAGCAGCCGGTGGTAATACATTAGAAGAACTAAGAGCAGAACTTAACCGTATGTTAGAATCACTCGATAAAGAAGTTCTTCAGTACGAAGATTAAACTAAAACTATAAAGTATGAATACAGTATATTTTCAACCACCAAATATTAATAAACAATATTGTGAAGCAGGTATGATTTCAGAAACAGACCCTAACCACATTTGGTATTTCGATGAACCTTGTAAAATATTAATTAGTGAGGTAACGATAATACCTAAAGAACAAGTCATTTATAACAAAAAGGACAGGTTATATTATATTAAATAAATAACAATAAAATAAAGAGATAGAGTGATACCTCTTCCCTACCGTAGGATTCACTCCGAAGGTGTGTAGAAGAAAAATTCCGATGGAATTCCTCAAGTGGTAATATTAACAATCTAAAACAGTAATGAACGATTTACATACAATAGTATTTATATCAAAACTAACTTTATTATCCATTGTAGTATTAGCATTGGGGTATTATTTTAATAAAAATAATGATGAATAACGAAGAGATGATAACAATAGAATCTAATATATGTTTTGAATGTGGTTCAGATATGAATATTCATAATCACCACGTAGTACCGAAAGTATTAGGTGGTACTAAAACAATTCCGTTATGTACTTCCTGCCATAGTAAAGTACATTCAAAGAATTTAACTAAATTTTCAAAATTAGCTAGGATTGGAAGGATGAAGTATGTGGCGAATGGTGGTAAGTTGGGAAGACCAGAAGGAGCGAAAGAATCAAATGATAAGTTTTTATCGAAACCAAAGAACCAGGAGATATTCAAACTCCTACAACGTGGTTTGAAATACTCAGAGATTCAGAAGGTTGTTGGATGTTCTCCGAAAACAATTAAAAAAGTTAAAGAGTTTCAACCACTTTTAGCAGAGGATAATATGAGAAAGGGTGATAGGATACTATAAATAAAAAGTTATGGGTATATCAAAGAAACTAAAATTAAAACAGCAAAGGTTAAAGGAAGATAAACGTAAACAGATAGAAGAACGTTATAACAAAATACAAGAGTTATCCAAAAACCACAATCCATTACCAGATAGGGGTAGGTATAATACACATACACATCTTGGAGTAAATCCAAACTCTAATATGATTAATGTAAAGCAGGGGTATTTTAATAAAGGTAAGTATCAACATAAGCGGGTTGAAACTGTTCCAATCCATTATCTTAAATGGATGTTAGAAACTAAAGAATTAAATAAATCAGAAACCAGATTGGTTAAAAAACTCATAAAAAGTGAGGGTGAATAAACTCACTAAACTCACAAAAAAAGTGAGGTGGAAAAGAATCAGCTAAATCCAGATAATGATACTAAAACTAATAGTAGTAATAGGGTATATAGTAAGGAATAGAATACTATACTATATGGATAAGTAAATCAATGTAACT
>Ga0209482_1000045_pt1 | contig 99865 bp, 84 predicted proteins | sample CoawatmetaG10DNA_FD_187512 | JGI IMG/M metagenome (GOLD analysis project Ga0209482, IMG submission 187512) | Marine microbial communities from the West Antarctic Peninsula - Coastal water metaG104-DNA (SPAdes) (version 2) | ecosystem: Environmental > Aquatic > Marine > Coastal ...
GAATAAATCAATAAAAAATGGAAATTCTGTATTAATTGGTTGTAGAAATAGAATAAAAAATCTTTATAAAGTCTTGACACATATTATAGATTACCCTAATATAGATGAAATAGTAGTAGTAGATTGGAATTCTGATAGACATATTAAGACTGAAAAGGAAATCATTGAACTATGCTCAATATTTAATAAATTAAAAATTTATACTGTAACGAATGTTGATAAATGGATACATACGAAAGTATGGAATTTAGGTTGTCTTTTATGTGAATATGAAAATATTTATAAAATAGATTGTGAAATTCTACCTCATAAATATTTTATCCATGAACATCCTTTAAATGATTTTATATTTTATCATGGTCACTGGAAAGATAAAAATAATAAAATCAAAGATAGTGATAAAATACAAATTGTCGGATCAATATTTTGTAAAAGAAAAAATTTATTAACTGTAAATTTATGGAATGAACATATTCGTAATTATGGGTGGGAAGACTCTAATATATATGAACGATTAAGTGAAAATTTAAAAAAAATATATATTGATGACGTACAATTTAATTTTATAACTGATGATGATAAAAATAAAAATTACTTAAATGACGTAGTCGATGAATTAACAGTACCGCAGAAAATTCAAAAAAATAGATTATTAACCAATGTTTACAATATATATAACTGGAATAGTAGAAATATAATAAGTAAATATAACTATATTGACAATAATAATTTCGAGATCATACAAAATGATTATTCATTACATGAATCCTTTGTAAACAAAGAACTATTAACTAAAATTTTTTTAGATGTTAAAAAATATTGATAATAATTGATATAAATATAATATTTATATATTTATATAATGAACAAAAAATTGTTAATTGTTTTTACAGGCAATGAAGGAAGTAGTTACTTAACTAATCAATTATGTAAATTTGATTTAATGTATGATTTAGGATATGAAAGATTTGATAAACATATATATACACGACAACAAATAACAGACGAAGATGAAATAAAACGTTGCTTCACGGATGATTTTAAAGTTTGTTATAATGATGATTATAAAGGAAAAATTCCTTTTTGTAAATGTAGATTATTTAAATACTATACAAATTCTAATAAATATAATAAAGAACATATTTTTGAAGTTATAAACGAAAGCAAAATTACACATATTATTTTAATTTATAGAACAGAATTTGATAATATTATCAGAAAATTTTATTTCAAAAATAATCCACCAACAACTATAAGTATTGATAATGATAGATCAGAACAAAGTTTAGGACAATTTAATCCAAATAGAAATAAATTATTTAAATCTGTAAAAGGAACATTCTCTATAAATAAAAACATTTTTGAATTATCGTATAAACAAAAAATCAATGAATTAATAGAAAAAAAGGAACATTATAAATTAATACAACAATTTACAGACTGTAAAATTATAACTATTGAATATAATAATTTAGTATCATTGAACGATAATGATTTCGTATTTAAAATAGAAAATTTTATTGGTAACAATCTAAATTATAATACTGAATCTGAATTATTATCAACTGATATTAATGATAAAGAATTTGTGTGGATTGATTTATTTGATGAAGAATCAAAACAATATTTACAAAAGAAAGAAACAGAATATAACGATTATATTCAAGATTTATTCTTGTAAAAATATATCATTTTATTTTTTACATCCTTGAACATTTAAAACACATATTTTCCGATGTCAATATCTTTTTCAAAAACTTTAGCAACTTTATCAATCATCCACTGTTCAGTGTAATATGTTCGATAATCCGTTTTTTTTGTAGTGTTCAGATGTGGTATATCTATTACATTATAATTTATTCCACAATGTTTAAAAATATCATTATTTATCATTTTATTAGTTAATGTTTCAATTGGATATATTTTAGTAACTACTTGTTCATTATTTTCGTTGAAGCAAAAATAAGAACAATTCGGAATACCAACACCACACCAGTAATCTGAAGTATATAAGTCTTTTATTAAATTTTTAAACGTATATTTGCCAGCAGTTTTTTTATCATGTTCTGGAACATACCATGGATTACCATTAATATCGCATTTTTGATATTTAAACGCACTAACCATTCTATCCCATGGATTTCTTATTGTTGTAAATGTAAAATAATCTCTCGTGTCAATGTCATATTGAATTAAAATATCCTTATATGCATTAATACTCCAATGATCATGATATAAATTGTTTGTTTTTAATTGATTTATTAAAGGGTGACAGTTGATTTTTTTATCCATAAGTTTTCGAAGCGACGTTGAACCTGTTTTTGGATTAGCCAAATACATTATTTTATTATTTGTGTCTATTCTCATCCCTATATAAAACATATATATAATTTAAAATACAGAAATTATATTTGCATTATATATAATGAAAATATTAATTACCGGTGGAACTGGTTTAGTTGGTTATGGCATCCAGCAAATTTCATCTCAATATGATGACGAATTTGTCTTTCTGAGTTCGAAAGATTGTGATTTAACAAATTACGAAAATACACTAAACATGTTTCAAACTCATCAACCCGATTACGTTATTCATTTAGCAGCATATGTCGGTGGATTATTTAAAAATATGAACTTTAAAGTGGATATGTATGAAAAAAATACATTAATGAATTGTAACGTTTTAAAGTGTTGTCATGAATGTAAAGTGAAAAAAGTAGTAAGTTGTTTGTCTACTTGTATTTTTCCCGATAAAACAACATATCCTATTGATGAAACTATGTTACATGACGGACCGCCTCATCTTTCCAATGATGCTTACGCATATTCGAAACGTATGTTAGAAGTTCAAAGCAAAGCATATCAAGAACAATATGGTGACAATTTCATTTGTGTGATTCCCACTAACATCTATGGTGAAAATGATAATTATAGTTTAGAAAATGGACACGTTATTCCTGCTCTTATACATAAGTGTTACAATGCTAAACAAACTAATTCTAAATTTGTAGTTTGTGGAACCGGTTCACCATTGCGCCAATTTATTTATTCAAAAGATTTAGGGGAATTAATATTATGGGCATTAGAAGAATATCATGAAAAAGATTCCATTATTCTATCCGTTGGTGAAAAAGATGAAGTAAGTATTAAAGAAGTTGCTACATTAATTGCTAAAGAATTCGATTATGGTCATATGATGGAATTTGATACAAGTTTTTCCGATGGACAATTTAAAAAAACTGCAAATAATTCTAAATTAATTTCGTTATATGACAACTTAGAATTTACACCTTTACAAGATGGATTAAAGAATTCTATCCAATGGTTTATAAATAATATTGACGCTTGTCGTAAGTAATATTTTTGTATATTTTCTATTATATTAAAAATGTATAATGAAAAATCATAATACGTTTAACCACGACTATCACAGAAAATTACGCGATATTGTACACAATATTTATAAAAAGAAATACAACAATTTCCAAACATTTGAAACAATTCATTTACTTTTAGACGAAAACGTGAAATTAAAGGAATATTATAATGAAATGCCTATATTTGGTAAAAATGATAGAGAAAGTGAATTAGTAACATCTTTTTACAATGAAATGAATATAAATTACACTTTTTTGAATGAATATTTAAATTTCATTAAATCCGATATTAAACCTTTATTTCCTGATGAAACTTATCTAGTTGTACAAAAAATGCCAAATATTCGTTTTCATTTACCAAATTGTACTAATATTGGAAAAAGAGAAAGTGATTCTTATTTAGATACAATAGGTGTACACACGGATAGAGAATTTGGTCACAATACAAATGAATTAAATGTAATCTTACCTATTACAAAAATGTTTGATACAAATAGCATATTTTATGAAGAAAATCCTGATTCTAGTCAGGATGTTCATACTTTTAATTCGGTATTATTGAATGAGAATGAATTTGGTATTCATCAATTTAATAAATGTCGTCATTATAACAAAATTAATAACACTAATGTTACTCGCGCAAGTTTTGATTTTAGAATAATACCTTATTCAAAATTTAATAGTGAAGAGATTCAATCGGCAACAAAAAATATAAAATTTGATTTAGGTGATTATTATATGTTGGTATAAAAATTTTGTATATTTTATGTTCTATATAGAATATATAATGAAAATAGCATTAATTACAGGTATTACTGGTCAAGATGGATCATATTTAAGCGAATTGTTATTAGAAAAAGATTACATTGTATGGGGTATTATAAGACGCGCTTCTGATATTAATACTCATCGCATTGAACATTTACGTTCTAATTCGAATATGATATTAAAATATGGCGATCTAACAGATAGTTCCAATTTACTAAACATAATATATGACATCAAAGGTACCTATCCAGATATGGAACGTCTAGAAATCTACAATCTTGGAGCAATGAGTCACGTAAAAGTTTCTTTTGATATGCCCGAATATTGTGCCGATGCCGATGGAACTGGTACATTGCGTTTATTGGAGGGTATTCGTAGTGCCGGAATTATGGATAAATGTCGTTTCTATCAAGCATCTACTTCTGAGCTTTACGGATTAGTCCAAGAAGTTCCTCAAAAAGAAACCACCCCTTTTTATCCTCGTTCTCCTTATGGTGTTGCCAAATTATACGGGTTCTGGATTACAAAGAACTATCGTGAGTCTTATAATATGTTTGCGTGTAATGGCATTTTGTTTAATCACGAAAGTCCAAGAAGAGGACCTACTTTTGTAACACGTAAGATTACAAGAGGATTAAACTCCATTTTAAAGGGGGATAGTGATAAATTAGTGTTGGGTAATATTGACGCAAAACGTGATTGGGGTCACGCTAAAGACTATGTAGAAGGTATGTGGCGCATGTTACAAGTTGATACTCCTGACGATTACGTTCTTTCTACTAACGAATTTCATTCTGTGCGCGAATTTATTGAAAAGTCTTTTGCTTTAAGAGGTTTCGATATTAAATGGAAGGGAACTGGTATAGATGAGATTGGTTATGATGAAAATACCGGAAGAGAACTTATTTTTATCTCTGAAAAATATTTCCGTCCTGCCGAAGTAGAAGAACTCTTAGGTGATAGTATGCGCGCCAGAACCGAATTGGGATGGGTTCCTCAATATAGTTTTGATGAATTAGTCCAAGAAATGGTAGACGAAGATTGTAAGTAAATCCAAATAGTAACACCAATAATTTATAAAATATACAGATTTTTATAAATTATTATATTTTTATTGTTGATCGGGTATTATTAAATGATTTAGGTGCGACCAAAATCATCTTCATAACGCACTATGTCATCTTCGCCTAGATAATCGCCTATTTGCGTTTCAACAAATTCAACCATTTCGGTTCCAATATTTTCCATACGATGTAATGCTTTCGCAGGAATATATACGTGTTCATTGGGACTCATATCAATAAATTGATCATCTAATTGAACACGCGCTTTTCCTTTGACAATCACCCAATGTTCACTGCGCCTATTGTGACTTTGTAACGACAGACGCTTTCCCGGATATACACCAATACGTTTTACTTTGAATCCGGAATGATCATTTCCTTCCACATTAATATACCATCCCCATGGTCTATATGCTTTCGCATGAACAATTTTCAAATCTTCATCCTTTTCGGGAATTTTCGCAATCAATTTTTTAATATCTTGACATTGATCTTTGTGAGCAACCAATAAAGCATCACGATGATTGACAATAATTAGGTCTTTTATTCCTAAAGTTGCTACTGTTGCGCAATCACTTTCAATATAGCAATTTTCTGTATTTTCTGTAATAATTGATCCTTTTAATGTATTATTGTCTTCATTTTTCTCACATTCATCATGTAATGTTTTGAATGAACCAATATCAGACCATTTACCGGAATATTTAAAAGTATAACAATTTATACTATTACTATTTGATGTTAATGGTTCCATAATAGCATAATCAACCGATATAGCATCACATGTTTCAAATAGTTCCTTGTTTAATGAAATTACATTTTTTGAAAGAGGACTTTTTCCTAAAGTTTCTTTACATGTTTTCAAAATAGAAGGTGCGTATTGTTCAAAACATTGTATCATGGTTTTATTTTGAAACATAAATAAACCAGCGTTCCATAAATAAGATCCTTCTTCTACATAAGTTTTAGCAGTTTCTTTGTTTGGTTTTTCTTTAAAACCAAGTGTTTTGTTTTTATCATTGGTTTGAATATAACCGTATCCGGTTTCAGGATAAGATGGTTGAATGCCAAAAGTAATTACTGAATTATCACAATGGTGTGATGATTTTTCAATTAAACTACATAATTTATCATCATCGAAAATATGATCACATGGAACAATTAATGAAACAATGTTTTCATCATCTACTAAAGATGCCATACATACGGCAGGTGCTGAATCGCGACCAATAGGTTCAGTAATAATTTGAAATTCATGTTTTAATTGTAAATCATTGATTTGTTCTTGGACAATAAATTCGTGTTCTTTGTTACAAATAATTACGTATTTATGAATATCTAGATTGGTTGTTTGAAATCGTAAAATCGTGTTTTGAAACATGGTTTTTTCGTTCACAAGTGATAAGAATTGTTTAGGCAATTTCTTTCTTGATAAAGGCCATAAACGCGTTCCACTACCACCACATAAGAGGACAATATTCATATATACAATAGGTAAAGATTGTATTTGTTAATGGATATGAGGTCGGAAATTATAATCACTGTCAAAAGTTTCTAAATTCATTATTGATTCTAGTGCCTGATCCATTTTTATTTTATTGCACATTGCTTCATGTTGTAATAATATTTTAAAAAACTTCCATTGTTTTTTTTGATCATGATTACGTCCTTGTGCCAAACGCTTTATTACATGTTTTGTGCTTTCATCTTCAGTAAATGTAACATCATGAATACTCGAACGATAGTCTTTCACATATCCATCTTTAAAAAAAGTAAACCCTTTTACGTATAATTCTTTAATATCGCAATGTAAAATATCAATAATTGCTAATAGACCAGTATTAATACGCGTATCGGCATATTTGTCCCATACCCAATATTTCGTTGGGTGTATCATACCAAAAGGTACTATATTTTTATTATTTAAATGAAAAAAAGTGTACATATTAAGTCTATATGTACCCGAAAACATAAAAAAATCGCGTTGTTTTTTATTGTCATATAAATATTGGATTGGATCCACAATCATTTTAACGTTATTATTTTTCAAATATTCTGTATCCATTGTACCACCACATTCTTCACTATAATCCAAACAATTGTATATTACATCAGTTCTTTTTCCAATATATTTATCTAAACTTGGATCATGTTTCCATTGCTTATTTATACGAACAATTATATCATAATTTTCTTCAATGAAATCTCCATTCTCTTCATTATATATGGAAGGGGATGGACCTATAATTGCTATTTTCTTATCTTTATAAAAGTCTTCGTAACATATACTTTTAGCATTCATTTCATTCACAAAATTAATTTTTTCTGTTTTATTTGTTTGCTCAATATATGGTTTTCGTTCTTCTACGGGTATTTCGTGATATATAAAATTTATTGTTGGATATTTTTTTAATATTTCTTCCATAATATAATAATTTTCATATTATTATTTTACATTGTTCGTAAAATTTCCATAGTATCTTGATATTTTGTTACATGATGTCCGATTACTCTTGGATCATTGTATATTTCAAAATCATTTCCTCCTTCATGTGTCTTATCGCCAAAAAAATGGATTTCATCGTAGTGTTCTTGGACAAACTGTAAACAATATGTCTTGTCCCACCCTTCCGGAAATACATCTACACTAATTTGTCCTCCAATGGAATATTTTATTTTAGGTAGTTCTTTCAAATTATTTTCGTATATATAATTTGCCCAATGATGTTGGATTTTTCGAATCATTTCTTCACGATAATGATGAATTTCATCGTGTTTTTCAAAATTCTCGCGTTCTGATTGACTACAAGCGCGACCAACCGGGGAAATATTAATCATACCGTTACGATATTCAATAAATGTTCCTCGTTTTACAGGACACTCAATGCTAGACAACACATTTAGTGTGATATTAATCAATTTTTGAAAATGGTTTTCTCCTAAAGTTTCTACAAAACTTTCTTTGTGAATACAAACATTGTCTTTGTATCCTAGCAATCCATTTTCTGAAAATCGCCAGTAAAATAAATCGAAATTCTCTTCTCCTAGTTGTTCCAATTGTTTTTCCAAATTAGAACCACCTACAAATCCTAATTGAATATTTTCCTTTTGTTTCAATTCTTTTAACATTTCCAACATTTCATTTTCCACACGTTTTCTTGGAACAGTCAATGTTCCATCTACGTCAAACAAAAGTAGTTTCATTATATTTTGTTACAATATAATAAAATAATGATTATATTTAATTGTTCTAAAATATTGTTCCCAAAATCCTATAAAACTACCAATCCCATAACAATATTAGACCTTTTTTTCAGTTAAGTAGTTTGTAATTGTTTCAATGGCAATATGACTCGTTTTATCAACACCTTCAATAGTATTGGAACCGTTATGAGTACCAAAGATGTTTTGTGGAAATTTACGTAAAGGATTTTCATGTCCAAGAGGTTCTACTTCAAATACATCAAACGCAACACCGTCAATATGTCCACTTTCCAATAATTCAACTACATCTTTTTCACAAACAACGGGTCCACGCGCAACATTAATAATACGAACACCTTTTTTCGCATTTAGAATCACTTCTTTATGAATCAAATGATGTGTATGTTTGGTTAAAGCACATGTAACAAAAATGTAATCACAGTCTTTAGACGCTTCGTCGAGTGTTGTAATGCGCGCTTTATATAATCCTTTGTCTACTTTTAATTCAGGATTATAAACACATTCAATGGTGCCATTTTCTAATTGTTTAAATCCTGGATCAGATACATGTACATCTAAGTTGAAAGCAAGCAATTTCCTAGCACTACTTCTTCCAATATCACCAAACCCTATTAGACATACTTTTTTGCCAGTTAAAGATGTTCCGCAAGGTTTGTTCCATTGACCTTTTTTTACACCTACATCAATTTCAAATAATTTTCGAGAAAGTCCAAGAAGAAAACCCATACCCACATCAGATACTTCTTCGCCAAACACACCTGGAATATTGGTAATGGGAATATTGAAGTCTTTACACGCTTCAAAATCCACATTATCAACACCCACACCCCATTTTACAGCAGCTTTTAAGTTTCCTTTTATACCAGCTTCAAATACTTTCCGTGTTGCTGGATCATCACCAATAATCCAACCGTCATATTGAGGTACGAGTTCAATTAATTCTTCTTCGGTCATAATTTGAGTAACGGGAGCACAGAATATATCTAAACCGTTGTCAAAAGCAGTTTGTTTATAACGGTCAAACTGTTTAAGCATAGGGGGGCATGTCAATAAAATTTTAAATCGCTGAACATATGAACCTGTACACAAAGTGTCAGGGTTCATATGTTTATCGATCATTGACCGAGAAGAATTTAAATCCGCTGTGCGGATTGAATTATTCGTCGGTTTAAACATTATATACTATTTTAAGACAATATATAATACAAAAAAAAACGAGTGTCGACCTTCTATTTGAACAAATGTTATATTTTTATTTTTAAATATACAATAGTAATATATAAATGATTATTCTCATACCATTAGGTGGAACTGGTGAACGATTTAAAAAAGAAGGGTTCAATAAACCAAAAGCATTAATTGAAGTTAATGATAAACCGATTTTGTTTCATTTATTAGACAATTTAAATTTTAAAAATATAGATTTCGTTTATATACCATATAATAAGGAATATGAAAAATATAATTTTGAACAGTTAATAGAAAAAAAATATAATAATGTTGTTTTTAAATTTTTAAAATTAACTTCTAACACTAGAGGTGCTGCTGAAACCTTGAATATTGCGATTAAAGCTCTAGATTATCACGATTGCCCCGTTTTATGTATTGACAGTGATAATTTTTATTTATCAGATGTTGTAAGTTTATGGAATGGTAAAAATAAAGTCTTTACGTTTAAAGACTATTCAAATTCTGATAAATTTTCTTATATAGATAATAATAATTCTATACAAAAAATAGTTGAAAAAAATAAAATATCTGATTTAGCATGTTGTGGTGCTTACGGTTTTGATTCACACACAGCATTACAAAAATATTGCCAAATGATAATTAAGAACAATGTGAGACAAAAGGAAGAATTTTATACATCAGGTGTTATTCAACAAATGATTCAAGATAAAATAATCTTTGAAGGCGAGTTAATAATGAATAAGGACTATTTTTCTTTAGGTACTCCTAATCAAGTAAATGAATATGAACATCCGTTTTTATTTGACTTAGATGGAACTTTAGTAAATACGGATCATATTTATATAAAAGTTTGGAATGAAATAATGAAAAAATATAATTTACCAATAGATGATCATTTTTTTGAATTTTATATCCAAGGGAAAAATGATCTCACATTTTTGTCATCTATTTTTTCAACTATAACTAAAAATGAAATTTCTGAAATAAGTAAATTAAAAGATGAATTGTTTATTGAATATTTAAAAAATGATCAGAATGATATTTTCATTGAAGGTGCTGATAAATTTATAGAAAAAAATAAAAATCGTAAAATGTGTATAGTTACAAATTGTAATAAAGACGCAGCAAAGTGTGTTATTGAAATAACAGGATTAAATGAATATATGCAATTTATTATTGCGTCTGAGGATTGTACAAATCATAAACCTCACAATGAACCATATATGAAAGGTATTTCTTTATTAAATTCAAAAAAAGAAAATTGTTTCATTTTTGAAGATTCAATGTCGGGATATAAAAGTGCAAAAAATGTAAATGGTTCAAAAATAACATTAATAATAAATGAAAATAATAAAAATATTCATAATAGTACAAACGAATATAAAATTACTAATTATAATGATTTTGATATAGAATTATTGCAAGGTAATAATATTACAAAGGAAACTAAAGAATTAATAATACAGAATTTACCATCATTACCTATTAAAGACGTTATATTTGAAAATATCAATGTTAAAACAGGATATATATGTGATGTACAATCTTTAATTATTGAATTAAATGATGATTCTAAGAACGTGATATTAAAAATAGAAAACAATGATAATGAATTATCAAATGTAGCAAAAAAACTAAATTTATATAATAATGAAAGTTATTTTTATAAAGAAATATCAAAAGAAATTAACGTAAAAATACCATATTTCTTTAATACATTTATGTTACACAATAAGAATGCTATAATAATGCAGAATTTAAATGATTTTCATGGTGAATTTAATATTGATTTAAATAAAGATGTTGATGATATATTAAACATTACAAAATGTGCGGTGAATATGCATAATAGATATTTTTTCGAACATGAAGATTCTATAATTGAATCTATGAAAAAAGTAAATAAAATAACTGATATTAACTATTATAACGAATTGATTAAAGAAAGATTTGAAAAATTCATTAAAGTTAATAATCGTTTTTTTACAACAATAAATATAGAATTATTGAGAAAAATAGCAATTAATTATGATAAAATAATAAACCAACTGGGTCAATTCCCGTTAAACTTTTGTCATGGTGATGTTAAATCTGCTAATATTTTTTTTAAACAAGACGATACTATGTGTAATCCAATATTTTTAGATTGGCAATATATACATCTTAATAAAGGTATTAGTGATATTACATTTTTATTAGTCGAGAGTACCGAATACAACGAACATATCAATAATATGGTTTTAAATTATTATTACAATAAATCAATAATGTATAGAAGTTTTGATGATTTTATTCGTGATTTTAAATTATCACTATGTGTATTTCCGTTTTTTGTTATGATATGGTTTAATACAGAAAATAGAGATTGTTTAATAGATAAAGTATTTCCTATTCGATTTATGAAAAATGTATTAAAATTTTATGATTATTATTTAGATGTTGATTTTTTTGAAAAACTATAAATGATTAATCACAAATTTATAAATTTATTATATTCTAATTTAATTTTTTCAATACCTTCCTGAGAATAATGCAATAAATCATTTTGTAATAAATATTTTTTATTTATAATATCTAATTGCCGATAAGGTAATATCAATGGAATATTATATTTTTTACAAATAATATAATATTGCTCTTTTATTATTAAACAATTTTTTATTCCACTAATATTAAAATGTGATACAAATATAATTTTTTCTGGACCAATTAACTGAACAATTGTTTCTAGATAACCGATAATTTCATCCTTGTCTTGTATATTTATTAATGATTTATAATTAGAAATAAAAGGGTTTTTACACGATAGTAAAGTTATGTTAATGTTTTATTAATGATTCATATTCATCATAGGTTATATATTTATTGACATTTATTTTGTTTTTATCATAGTATAATATTTTATCATTTCTCACGATTCCGGTTTGTATATTAACTTCTTTTACATCAATATTACAAATAATTTTTATATAATATCCCATAATAACTTCACGGAAATATTTAACTGGAACTGATGCGTCAATATTATGTATTATTTCATATAACTCTAATAATTGATTATATACGTTACAATAACTACATAAATGTTGAAAATTTCCGGTAAAAACCATTTGTTCATTTATTGAAATTTTTATTTTATTTATATTTACATCATGTGAGTTTGACAATGGAGTAACAATATTATTATTCAATATTTTTAAATCTACGTAATCATCTATAATTGAATCAGGACGTATTTTAAAAAAATATTTGTATTTTTTTATATGTTGTAATTGTTTAAAACTTTCAATTCCAATATTATTTATTAATGATATTGATACAATCATACTTTTATAACTATTATTACCATATGTTTCATGTGGAACTTTAATTAAATTACATAATTCATTTATTTTACATTCGTACTCTGAATATTTTATAAATTGAAGCATTACTGGTTTAAACTCTTTAAAAATTTGTTCAACTATATTCATGGATATAATATCTTTTTCAAAATAATCGGATTTTTTATATTTTACAAGATTATTAATTTTACCATCTACATCCCAAAAAGAAAAAAAGTAATCAACATTATTATAATTTGACGCAAATTTTTTTATTGATCTAATACTATGTTCATAAAATCTAGGCATACCGTCCATTAATATAGCAATTTTTTCATTGTCTTTTTCAACATTATCTTTTTCAACATTGTCTTTTTCAACATTATCTTTTTCAACATTATCTTTTTCATGAAATGATTGTTTTAAATGGAAACATATTCGATCATATCTAACATCAATATCATAATTATATATATTACATAGTTCATTTATGTTATCATATGTTTGTTTTTCTTCATAATATTCCATTATATACTATTTTAAGACAATATATAATACAAAAAAACTAATAGGACTTATTAATTGTATCATTTTGTTGGTAATAAATGATAGATTTGTAAGCACCATGTTCTTCATAAAACCATTTTGTAAATTTAATTATAGAATGTTTTTGTTCAACAATATTTTTAACAAAATTATTCAGACTATTGGATTCACGTTCATGACGTTCGTTTAATATTGATTCTTTTATACCATAATTTTCGGTTTCAATAAATTCAATATGAGAATTAAATATAATTGTATTAAAATAATTAAAAATGACTTTTGCTCTTGGCATGTGAAAATTTGATGTAATTAATGAGAAATTTTTTATTTTCAAAGGTTGAATATAATTTAAGTAAGCATAATATCCGTTCGCAATTGTATCATATGATGACCATTCTCTATATATATCTTTCGGATTTACCGGACCGTTCTCAGTTAAATATATTGCGCATGAACTAGATTCATGAATGACATAATTCGATTCATTTAATACGGGTGGTTTATGATATGTTCCGCCCCCCATAACAATGATTTTACATTGTTGGTATTCAATTATTTCGTTATAAATTTCAATTGCTTTATCTAAACGCAATTTAACAAATTCATTTACTTCTCCATTTGATTGTAATCCACCGGCAAGAACAAAAATATATTTAATTTCTTTACTGTTAAATAATTGATCTCGGTTTTTAGGTTGCTTTATTATTCTTTTTTTTTCCCAACCATTTAAAATTAAATCATTCGAATCCATAATTTATATTATAATTATAAAAAGAATTACGGATTATTCATTTTATAATTCATAATGAGAAAGTGTATTATCATTCCCATCAAACACTCTTCTAGTCGCGTTCCTGGCAAAAATTACCGCGATTTTAATGGAGAACCTCTTATGAAAATTGTATTAAGCACCATTGTTCAATCCAAATCATTGGACACAATTGTTATTGATACAAATAGTGATACTGTAAAAGAAATTCTAAAAGAGTATAATGATGAGCGAATTATTGTGTATGATCGCCCGGAACATTTATGGGATGGAAATACACCAACCAATGTATTACTAGAAAACGTCATCCAGGACTTAAATTTAGATCATGAAATCATTTTACAAACCCATGTTACAAATCCATTATTAACTTTAGAGACTATTGATAAATGTATTTCACAATTCGTAGAAAAAGAAAAAGATGGATATGATAGTCTTTTCACAGTAAAACAATTACAAACACGATTATATACGTTGGAAAATGAAAAAGTAAACGCTCTAAATCATAATCCAAATGAATTGCTTCCGACCCAAGATTTAGAACCATTGTACGAAGAAAACTCCTGTTTGTATATTTTTAAACGTGAAGTATTGTTTAATAAACACCATCGTATTGGTTACAAACCATTCATGTTTGTCATGGATGACATCGAGTCTAGTGATATTGATACAGAAACCGATTTTATACTTGCCGAAACATTACACAAAGAATTGGTGCTAAATAAAGATGCTAAAGGTCGCATTGTACTCGTTACAGGTGCTTCACGTGGTATTGGTTTAGAAATCTGTAAAAAATTTCATAAACTGAAGTGGACAGTGGTGGGAATAGCGCGATCTAATGATTTTACTCATCCTTCGATTGATACATATATTTCGAAAGATTTGACTTGTCCCGAATCAGCAGAAGAAATTATGGACATTGTCCAAGAAAAATATGGTAAATTAGATTGTATTGTCAATAATGCTGCTCTTCAAATTTGTAAACCTGTTTGGGAAATGGAAGATGACGAATGGTCAAAAACTTTCGATTGTAATGTGAAAACCGTCTATTTGTTTGTAAAACATGGTTTGTCAATGTTGAAAGAATCCAAAGGAAATATTATTACGATTGGTTCAGTTCACAGTGTAGTAACATCGAACGAAATTGCGGCTTACGCAAGTAGTAAAGCCGCACTTGCTGGATTAACGCGTAATTTAGCAATTGAATTAGGACAATTTGGTATTCGTGTGAATTGTATTTGCCCAGGTGCAGTAGATACACCTATGTTACGTGATGGTTTAAAACGCGGTCACGCGGGAAATGGAACATCAGACGAATTAGTAGAGTCATTGGGAAAATCCCACTTATTAGGAAAAGTTGGACAACCTGAAGAAATTGCTAATTTTGTTTTGTTTGTTGCCGATGACAACAATGGACGTTTTATCAATGGTGCCAATTTGCTTATTGATGGTGGCGCATGTGTTAAATTATCTACAGAATAAGCACATAATTTATTTAGTATACAAAAATAGGTTCTTCAACACCTTTTTGATCACTATTTAACACATATATTTTTCCATTGTCTTCGATATTATGATAAGCAGAACTTACGAACAATTTGTTCATATGTTCTCCACCAAAACAGCAACATGTAGTATATTTACACGGAAGGTCAATATGATCCACTTTTTTTTGTTCATGAAAGACATCAATACCATATCCTTCCCATAAACAACTATAATACTGATCATTTTCGTCAAATATGGCGCCATCCGGACAACAGTTTTCATAAGTATGTACTGGTACAGAATATTCGTTAAAAATGGTTTTCTTATAAGAATCCGCATAATACATTTGGTTTTGACTAGTAAACGCAATACCGTTGGAAATTCCGATCGAAGGTATGACTTCTTCCAAACATTGGTTTTGGTATTTATAAATAGAACCAATGGGTTGTTTGGGGTCGTTTTTACACATGGATCCAATATACAAAACACCATTTTTCGAACACTTTCCATCATTTAGGCGTACATTGGAATCATCAATTTTAGACAAATAATTATAAGAGTTGTCACGGTAATCATAAATTCCAATGCCGTCTTGTACTGAAACCATCATTTTGCTTTCGTCAATGAGTGCTAAACACGTTGGTTTCTTGTCCATTTTGTGCTCTATTATTCCTGTTTCATCATGATAATGTTTTATTTTGTAACCATCAATGTCAACCCAATATAAGGTTTGGTTCATATGATTCCATAAAGGACTTTCGCCGAGTTTGTTTTCACTTTCAATATTATTCATATATTATGACCAACGAAACTTTTTATAAAATTCTTCATTTTTTCTAGGATACGAAATTGCACTTTTTTCTAAATCACATATAACCATATTTGGATACATTACAACACAATGGTCTTGATTTTGGTTTTGAAAATCGACTAAATAATTGTCTACAGGTTTTATTTTTTGTTCAAATAATTCCAATAAAACAGAATATAATTCGCGCTTTACCATGTATGCAAACGTTCCAAAACTATTGTTGGTGTGATAAACCCCGTCTTCTATAACAATATTTTTCCATTCATATTGCGAAGAACCCAAATAAATGAGTTGTCTGTCTGAATTATTTATTTTTTCCAATTCTGTTAATATTATTGACCACGGTTTAGTTAATATGACATCGTCTTCAAAAATAATTATGCTTTCATAATTGTTTTCTAAAGCATGCTTTAATACTTGAATATGGGACATTAAACACCCCCATTGTCCTTTGTTTACAATATCATTATTTTTATAGCAACTTCGCATTTCTTTTTTTCCAAAATTTATCCAATGTAACCAAGCATCCTTTTTTGTATGAATCCTGTTTTGTTTTAAATCAGGATATCGATCAATGTAATACTTCCAATCAAAAGTTTCATAATTAATATGTATGTTATTTTTTTCGATCCATGAATCAAACTCGGTTTTGTATTGTTCACTCAATGGATCCACTCCTTCTATAATATGAAATTCAAATTGATTCGTTACTTCTTTTTTAAAATGTTCTAATTTTTCCACATCTTTTTTCATATTGATCACATAGATTTTTTCTATCATAATAATAATAATATTACATTTTTATGATATATTTACTTATTCATTTTAACATAGATTTTTTCCAACGATTGTAATGAATATACAAAACTTGCTTCGCGCATTGTACAATTGTATTTCTTGGACAATTCATCGATTTTATTGTAACAATCTCCCATTTTATAATCCAATTTGTCCAACACGTCTTGCTTTTCCCACTTCATAGATTGCTTGTTTTGTAACCATTCATAATAACTCACCAACACTCCCCCAGAATTGGCTAAAATATCCGGGATCACGCGAATTCCCTTTTCTTTTAGTATAAGGTCTGCTTCATGGGTTGTTGGACCATTGGCACCTTCCACGATCAATTGACAATCGATCTTTTCAGCGCGCTCAGCAGTAATTTGTGATTCTAATGCTGCCGGAATAATCACATCTGCTTTCAAAGCATAAAAGTTATCAATATTTATGGTTTCACATTTAGCATACCCACAAGTGGGTCCCCAAAATCCTTTGATCGATCCTTCTGTAGAAATATGATTTAATATATTATTGATATTAATCCCTTCTTCGTGATGTACATATCCACCGCTGTCACCAACCGCAATCATTTTCATACCAAATGATTCCAATGTTAATGCCGCAAATCTTCCCACATTACCAAACCCCTGAACTGTGAATGTTTTTCCTTTTAAATCAATATTCTCTTGTTTGGCCCATTCTTTCACTGTCATGGCAACACCGCGTCCAGTTGCTTCTTCGCGTCCTTCTGAACCTCCACAATCAATGGATTTTCCCGTAAACACTCCTTGTTCGCGTTTCAATTTATTGTTATTGTTATATTCATCAGTCATCCAATCCATGATTTGGGAAGTTGTTCCCACATCCGGCGCAGGAATGTCTTTGTCTTCTCCAATAAATTCACATAATTGTTTTGAAAACGCACGGGAAATCAATTCCAATTCTTTTTCAGTATAATCTTGGGGTTTAATGGTTAGACCACCCTTTCCGCCACCATATGGAATGTCTTGTAGAGCACATTTCATGGTCATCCATGTTGCTAAAGCACTTACTTCGTCCATATTTACATCCGGATGAAAACGAAGACCACCTTTATATGGACCCAACCAATTGTTGTGCTGAATGCGATATCCTTCAAACATTTCTACTTTATTATTCATAATTACAGGAACTGAAAACAAGATTTTGTTTTTTGGTTGTAATATATGCTTTTCAAAATTGGGGTTCATTTTGCCAATTTTGACGGCATTCCTGATTTGGTTTTGTACTGATTTGAAAATACCTACCATATATAGTCTGAAAATATTTAGTTTTTTACAAAAAATATGGTTAATAATGACCATATTTTTTCATATTGTTTTCTTTTATATTATTATTGTTTTCTCTTTAACGTTCTATGACCTTTTTTCAGTTGTTTGTATTTATTTCGTAATTGAATTGTTTGTTTCTTTCTTGCCTTTTGCGTTTTCTTATGTTTTGCGTTTCTTCGTTTTCTTGATTTTTGCAAATTACCACCCAACCCATACATCATGCTCAGGGCGGCGTCATACTCGTCGCCATACTCGTCGTACTTATCATTCTCTTCTGCCTCTGCCTCTTTTTTTGCCTCTGCCTCTTTTTTTGCCTTAATCATTTTATGAATTTCTTGTGTTTTTCGAGGAACACAGTTTATGTATAAGTTATTATTATTTGTCATTTCACATTGTTCATATTTTATGTTTGTTTTATTTTCATTATATACATTTCCGCCCAATCCCTGTTTATCGAATCCATAAATGATATCTATGTTACAATCAAACGGTATTATTGTTTCGTTTTTATTTTCATATGTTTCGTTTTCAACTTCTGATAATAATTCAAATATATTATCTTGAATATTTCTAACTTGTTTTATTTGACTTAATTTATTTTCATCACTTATATATTTGTAATATCCATATTTATCATAATCACTAATATCATCAACCTTATCTGTATTTACAAGTGGAGTATTTTCAACTTGGCGTGGTATAAGGGTTGTATTGTACAATTTATCAAAAAAGGATTTCGGAATATATGTCTTGAGATCCCTTTCTTTGACTTCTCCAACCGCAATTGTTGTTGGGCGCAATAAATTTTTAAAAATTTGTTCCCGCATTCCCGATGTGTTATCCGAATCATTCGTATGACTTAACGGGTCTAACTGTTGAATTTGATCAGCAACATCAAAATCTCCTTTCAAACGTTTGTCAAGGTTGGTTTGTGTAGTATAAATATGACGTTTAGAATGTGTTCCATATATAGTTGAAAATTGATTTAAATTATCTTTGTCAAAACGATTACCTGCGAAATATTGGTAAATCTGTTTATCATATTTACATACAGAATTTGTTTCAGTTTGACATGTATTATTTGTTTTTTTATATTTTCGCAATATTCTTCCATATATTTGTTCTTGATCTCCTGTAGAATTAGGTAATCCTGGTAAATATATGCACGGACTATATGTAAAACTAAATCCTTCTTTATGTTCTGGCGATATGATTATACAAATGGGATTATATATTTCGCCTTCATCACGTGTTTTTTCATGTGAAATTGGAAAAGTTAAAGAAGCACCGATGTCTTGGTGTAATTCCATATCCTCAGGTTTTAACGTAGAAGACATCAATATGTAATTTTCGGTTTTACTCTGCAAAAAAATACAAAACGCACACATTATTTCTATTGTAGTTGGATAAAATACAGGTAAATAATATCTATATTCGGGGGTTGCGTTGACTATTGAATCTACTTCGTTTTTTCTTGTTTCTATTTTTCCTGTTAACGTGGTTTCTTCATCGGACGTGATCTTATTTATATAATGTGGTTGAATTGTCAAATGGTTATTTACAAATACAGCACCGCAACGATTTATTTTCATCAATGTATATACATGTTCAAATCTGTTATTTTTTGTATCTTCTTCATCGTTCTCCTTAGGCAACTTATCTATATTATTTTTTACACTTTCGAATAATTTTTTCAAGTCCTTTGGCACATCGGCATCACTCGTATTTAATAATTTGTACTGAAAATTATTTGGAATATTATAAATACCATATTTTGTATTACTATATATAGTTGGATATATATATAAATTCTTCTCTAGTTTCGATTCTAAAAACTCATCTTGTTCCTGACGCAAAGGTTTCTTTTCATTTTTTAATCTTTCTTTTAATTTAATATTGTCGGTAAGGTTTTTATCTGATAGTATTATTAAATTTTTCGCATCATCTTTATTAAGATAATAATCTGTATTACAATAAATATTATCATAATCAAGTGTTTTTTTTACAAAAATTACTGCTTTTTCGGTGCCTTCTTGTTCTCCTTGTTCGTCTTGTTTGGGATCTTCGGTTCGTGCTAATTCTGGTTTCGTTCCTGCCATATTATCCAATTCAATTAATTTTTTCACTTGATCATCCGTTGGTACGCATAATATTTCTTCAATATATTTTCTCGGGAACCGATTTTTATTCCCTTTTGTATTTACTCTATCCCATCTGAGGTTTTCTTTATCTGGTTCTCTTTCTTGTATATCATCAATCGCATATTTTTGATAATCATAATTATAAATGGAAACATAGGGCATTAAAGATAATTTTACGTTGGGTGGATTTATAATGTTATTTGAAAAATATGTTAAATTTAAGAATGCTCCCGCTGCTATATATATATAAGCAACTGGTTGAATTACTCCACTCACGACATGTGGGGAAATTTTAAGTTTACTCGTAACAAAATTAAAGAGGGTACTGTATGTACTGTTAACAAAACGTTTTTGTATTTCTTCCTTAGTGAAATCAATAACCGCCATATAGTCTTTGCCAATGTAATCCATTATGTAATTTGCAAATATAACTGAGTAATTTGCTTCAGCATGTATATCTGTCTTTCCGTCGGAACAAATATCCATAATTATCGGAGCTATTATTACTACAAATCCACCCAATAATCCCATACTGAACGGTGATTGTAAAGTGACATTATTTAAAATATACTCTAATTTCGTTAATATAATTTGTAATATAGATATATTGCCTTCGGTTCCTACTGTAGCGAGACTTTTATAATGATCAATAAAAAAAATTAAAAGATCTTTTGTTAAGTTCATCATTTTTAGAAACACATCTGGTCCCATGCTAATTATCTTACTTAATACTTGAATTAGTGGTTCTAATATACCATTACTAAAAACCAGAGATGTAACAACTCCTGTCCTAATAAGATTTAATATGATACTGTGTATATAATTTCTATTTTCACGTTCATTATTCTGTCTCTTAGTTTCATCTGTAACAGTAGATGAATTATCTTCACCTCCTTGTTGTTTTGCCCTCTTTTCAGCTGCTATTCCCGCCTGTTTTGTCGTATATGCACTTTTCTCTATTTTAAACACGTCTGTTGAATTTTTTACTAATTTTTCATTATTTTCAATTGTATAACGACAATAAAATACTGTTGCAGTTAGGTTTCCAACTATATAATCATTATGTGCCTGCCAATTCTCTTTTTTGATATTGGTACCTGCAAGAATATTATTAATATACCCATTAATATATTTATCAACAATATTCTTTGTATATTCTTGAGGATTACTATAAAAAATCATGGGTACTAATATCATATTTAAACATCCATTGTAATAATTTTTTGTTAATTCTTCATTATTTTCGAATGTAAAGTCTTTTGCTGATTTTTCAATTATGCGCTTGACAACGTCTTCAACTACAGTTAATTTTTCCAAAATAGTCAATTTTTTAAAATCTGTAATTACATATTTTTTGTACAAATTTTCAATTTCTTCTGATGATTTTTCGTTTTGTATATCATCTAATAATTTATCCATTTTTCCACTTGGGTTGTTCGCATATTTTGGTGTCGATTGCTCTTTGCCATCAAAAATAAGACGTCGTTGATCAAGTGGAATGCCATCACCGTCTTGAAGTGCCAATGTTACTGCTTCGGTTGTATTCTCTTTATCTACATACTGAACTTTTGTTGTTCCCGATGAATGTTGTTCCTGTGTCGGTTGTCCGCCCTTTTTTTCTTTAGTGGAGTCACGATAAAAAATCGACCCCAGAATACCTGCTCCTGCTGCTCCCAATCCTACTCCTGCTGCTCCCAATCCTACTCCTGCATTTTCATATATAGAAGATGCGAGTGTATCTAAATGTAGAAATTCTGCTGATTTACCAATGATAGAAAAGAAATTCCTATTCATTTCCATTTTAAAACCTGTGTTTGCTCCAGGAGCACGCAAATAAGGTCCAATTGTACGAACCCATCTTATACCATTCGTCGGGTCGAGATTTTTTACTATCTTCGTAGTACGTTCGATAAATGAACTTTCGGATTGATCTAATTTTCCTCCAATTTTATCGGCTGTATATTGCCCATTTTCCCAAGGTATAAAACAATGATCACCATAATCAAAGTAAGAAAGCATGTCATTATATCTTGAAAAATTACTCTTATTTAATAAGGGATTATTCAAAAAATAAATAATATCAGTCAAATTCGATGTTTTATTTTGTATAGGAGTGCCTGTTAAAAAAATAATTTTTTTTGGTGGATCTCCTTCCTGATTATCTGTTGTATATTTCATACAACAAAATTCGAAAAATCTATGATCAGATATTATATTAATTGGATTCGTTGAGGGATTTTTATCGGGTAAAACAAATGGGGTACTATTTATATAAGCATCGAGAGTGTTCCTAGGAAATTTAGATATATTGTCTTCGTGTTTCATCAATTCTAATACGTTCAATTTACCCTTATTTTCTACCTCTATTTCTACATTCAACAATTCTAAATTTCTATATGATTTAAATTGTGTAAGTCCTCCTTTTCTATATCCTTCAAATATGTTTTCATAATATTCTTTCTTTCTTTTGAAATAGTGTTTTTTGTCTTCGTCTTGAATTTTTGCGTTCTCTGTAAATTCGTTTAACCTATTTGTTTGATTATCTTTATTATCTGTTTGAGTTGTTGGTTTCCCGTTATCGAGTTCTTTTAATGCTTCTGCTGCTTTTTCAATATATTCTATAATTTCCTTTTCGTTTTTTTTAAAATATTCCATTGGTCCAAGTGATTCTGTTATTAATTTATGAGCTTCGTCAAAAATAACTACGTGCGCACCTAATATTTCTCGAATTCCCTCAAATCCGTTATTTTTTATTAAATTATTATAATCAAGTCCAATAAAATTAATGTAAGAAATGTTGTCTTTATCTTTCTTAATTTGTCCTTGAAAACTTTCGATTAATATATTCTTATTTTCATCATGGGGGGGATTTATAATGTCACTTTGTGAATCATATGTATAAATATTCAAAACTTCCGTATCTTTTTTAAACGCAGATAAAAATAATCCACTGGGACCAACAATTAATATTTTTAATGGGTTTTGCTTTGTTCCAAGTACTGATTCTACTACTCCTGCTGGTAATGCTTCTCCTACTGGTATTGGTGGTGGTGGTGCTGCTCTCACTTCTGCTTCTGCTTCTACTTCTGTTGTCTCCAAACACGTAAGTGCTAAAGCAAGAGACGTTATAGTTTTTCCTGTACCCACTCCATGAAATAAAAAAGATCCTCTATCTAATTCATTTACTTTCGGGTTTGAAAATCGTTCCACTGCTAAAAATTGGCGTGTGTCCAATTTGGTTTCCGTGGAGACAGAGTCAAATAATTCATCACGAAATGGTACATTAACTTCTTGGTCGTATTGATATGCTATAGACGGTACTTCATATGCTCGAGGTAATTCGTCGTTGTTTTTAAAATATAAATATTGTGCATAGATAATAATTGATAAAAACACTTTTCTCGGAGCACAACCTTGTCTACCATGTTGTGTTTTTATTTCATTTTCAGATTTAGTCTCGTTATTACCAAATATGTGTTCTCTAAATGTTTTTTGACTACCATCAACAATAACATACAATCCTAAAATTGGTGTTGCAATTTGAAAAAGATCATCTAATTTTGTAGAATTATTGTAATTTTTCGCCATAATAGTACTAATGTCATTATCTTCTTTAAAAGTTATATTGTCATTATCTTCTTTTAAAAAAAAATTTTTTACATTCAAAATACTAGTATTATCTTTACATTCAAAATTTTTATTGTTTGTTATAAAGAGTTCTCTAATAACATCTTTTGTCATTAAACGAAATACGTCAGTCTCAAAAATCTTCATAAGAAGGTTAATTTTGTTAGTATATGATTTTTCTTTCTTAATCTTGGTCCTATCATCTTCTGTAATTGGTAAACCATTTGTAGTATCAGTTACCGCAGCTATTAAGTTTTTTATTACGCCTTGTGCTTCGACAAGAGTTTGAATCTTATCTGTATTTGGAACCCAAATTATAGTTTTTCCAGTTGTTTTACTAATTATAAGGCGTTTAAGCAGTATATTTTTATTTATATTAACTTCTTCTTGTGCTGGTACTGCTGGTACTGCTGGTACTTCTTGTGCTGCTGCGTCTTGAACGTCATTATCCGGCATATTACTTATAATATATAATATTCATATAAAAATACCTAAATTATACCTAAATTATACCTAAATTATACCTAAATATTGAAAATATTCAAAATATATGTTGATAACATGGTTTACAATAGTTATTTTCATAAAAACCGTATATTTTTTGAAAATGAGACTCACATTTTTTGCAATAAGACACTTTGCAAATACAACAATTTTTCACAGTTTTTTCTCTTTTTTTACATAAAACGCATTGTGTTAAAAAATCATTGACAGGTTTTAATAAATAAGGATCCATTATTTATTAAATCAATTTATTTTATTTATTCCACAGTAACCACTTTTGCCAAATTACGAGGCATATCAGGATTTAATCCTTTTGATAATGAAAGTTCATACGACATCAACTGAATGGGTATAATCGACAACATGTATCGATATGTCTTATTATAAGGAATAATAATCGCGTTTTCTTTCTCCTCATCCTGCTTGTCCGTTATTAAAATGATTTTCGCATGGCGGGATTTAATTTCTTCATAAGCGTTCATCGATTTACTATAAAATTCATCTTCTGGAGCAACCAATATAACCGGGAAATCTTCATCTAAAAGAGCAAATGGTCCATGTTTTAAACTACTTGTGCTATATCCTTCGGCATGAATATAAGATATTTCCTTTATTTTTAATGCACCTTCGCGAGCAATACTTTCTCCCTGCCCTTTTCCTAATAAAAAACATGAGGAACGGTTTTCAAATAGAGGAATCATTGATTGAACAATAGGTTCACATTGTTCAATAGTTTGTTTAATATCCCTGTGTAAATTGCGCAAATCTTGAATCATTTTTCTGCGCTTTAAAGGGTGTTTTAATTTTACTTGCGCAAACCAAATTGCCATCATTGACAAAATAACGATTTGAGAAGTGAACGCTTTTGTGCTAGCAACTGCTACTTCGCGACCAGCATTCAAATAACAACCACAATGTACTTCACGAGCAATTAACGAATCCACCACATTGACTACGCCTATCATATATAGTTCGTTGTCTTGCGCAATGTTAATACACCGATGTAAATCTTTCGTTTCGCCGGATTGTGATAATAATACTAAAGCAGTTTTTCCAATTTTTGGAATATCTTGAACTGAAAATTCAGCACCATCAAACAATTGTACACTATTCATTTCTGCAAGTTCTTTAAAAAAATGGAGACCTACCATACCCGCATGATACGATGTGCCACAACCCAACAATATTAAATTATCGATTTCTTTTAATTCTTTCTCTTTTTCATATAATCCTCCCATTTTTACTTCGTCGTCTGAAATTAATCGTCCTCCTAAACTCACCGCACGTAATGAAGCATCAAATTGCTCGTTAATTTCTTTAATCGTCCAATGAGGATAAGGATTAGGGGTTAAAGCATTATTATTTTCAAGCGCTTCTCTAGTTTCATAATTGTCTTTGGTTTCAATGGTTACTTTTTCATCTTCATATGTGAGTACGCAAATGTCGTGATTATTTAATATAATGTACTTTTGAAACAAATTACAAAATCCACTCTGTTCACTTGTAATTATTGCCATATTTTCTTCAATACCCACTAGCAATGGACTTCCATGGCGAGTACAGTATATTTTATTCGGTTCATTGACATAAACAATACCTAGACCCCAGGTTCCTTTCAATTGTTCGGTTGTTTTTTTAAGCGCCTCATATACATTTTGAACCTCTTCAAAATGATAAGCCAATAAATTAACTACCACTTCTGTATCGGTTTGTGATTTATTAATAATGCCTTTTCCTGACAAAAATGTTTTGATCTCTTGAAAATTTTCAATAATACCATTATGAACTAACGAAAATTTATCATTATGAGACATATGAGGATGTGAATTGATGTCTGTTTTAGCACCATGGGTGGCCCATCGCGTATGTCCAATACCCATATTTCCTTCACAAGAATATTCTTTTAATTTATCTAAAGCACTTGAATTGTTTGAGGAAGCATATTTATGCGTTTTTAATTCATTATTTTCAAAAACGCAAATGCCTGCAGAATCATAACCACGATTTTGTAACTGGTATAAACTATCCATTATTTTTTGGTAAGCATTATCACTTCCAATAAAACCGCATATTCCACACATTATATTATAACTATATACGAAAAATATTCGAATTTTTTATTATATATCTTCATGTTTCTTTTTCAATACTATTTGTATTGCCACCATAATTACCAATTTTATTATTGAATTGCGTGGTAGTTAAAACATGATTCACAAATTGTTTTTTGATTGTTTTATTTTCAAATAGTGGTTTATAAAATGAATAATCACCATATTGTTTCGACCCCCATGATGATTTTTCTTGTAAACTATGATGAAAACATACCATAGATGTGTCAATTTCTCCTAAACATAATTTATCTTCATTCGACGGATGTACCAATTTATCGGGTCGCAAAAACTTCCATATGATCATATCATTGTCTCTTATGTACGAATTGATAATTTCGAAACATCGGTTTCCTAAATAAATACCATCATCATCTAAAAATAAAATATAACCGTCGTCAATTTTCTTCATTAATTGATTACAATACAAGTTAAATTTGTATTTGTCTTGACATGTTTCTTCTACATGAAAATATTGAATTTTCTCGTGATTTTTATAAGGTTCTAAATAAGATAAACTTTCCTTTTTATCGTAACAAATAGTGACATCGAAATTTTGGTAAGTCTGTTCTAAAATGCTCTCTATTGCGGTTTGGAAACATTCAGGACGATTACTTGTACGCATTAATATATGTAATTTGTTCGGCAAATATATTGGAAATAAACTGTTTTGCTCCAACGCTTGTTTGTATTGCGTGGAATGGTTTAATATCATTTCATTTTCACAACATGCACGCCCTTCCTTTTTTCCACATGTTAAATAATGTGTTAAACATTGTTTTTTTGTATTTATTCCATGTTGTTCTAGATCATTATATGTATTTTTATAAAACTCGTAATCAAAAAATAAATAGGTTTCATTGGTTTTTATTGATGTTGATTTATTTCGCAATAAAGAAAAGTTCATAATAAAATTATACTAGAATCAATATATATAATGACAACGAAAAGCAACTTACACGCACTTATTTTAGCCGGCGGTTTAGGAAAGCGCATGAACTCCACACTTCCAAAAGTTCTACATAAATTATTAGACAAACCCATGTTAGTACGAGTCATTGAAACTGCTAAATGTCTTTCTCCTACCAACATTTATATTGTGGTTGGAAAATACGAACCCATTATTCGCGAAACGTTGAGTCGATATATGAGTCTAGACAATATTATTTTCGTAAAACAAATGGATGCGCAAGGAACTGGACATGCGGTTCAATGTGCGTTGCCTGAATTTGCGAAATTGGATCGTAATGATAAAGTGTTAATTTTATCGGGCGATGTACCTTTATTGAAAGAAGATTCCATGAGATCATTAATCACAAAGGATCCAGTCACTTTATTAACTACTAAATACGATGATCCTACTGGATATGGACGTATTGTAACCAATAGCGCAAATCAATTCATTAAAATTGTGGAGCAAAAGGACTGTAATGACGAGCAAAAAAATATACAAATGATCAATGCTGGTGTATATGCGTTTGAGGTGGGATTATTATGCGATCATTTACCGAAATTGGACAATCACAATTCCCAACAAGAATATTATTTAACGGATATTTTTGAAATTATATTGCGCGATGATCAGGTTGCCATTGACGCCATCGAATTACCTAAACATAAAAGTGTTGAATTGGTTGGTGTGAATACAAAAGAACAATTGGAAGAATTGGAAATCAAACTAAAATAATAGGTTTGTAATTGTTCAGGTGTTATATTTGTTTGGTTTGTTGTATTTGAACACACGTTTGTAGACCAAATTATGAATAGTGTAATACGAAAGACCTTCCACATTATAGATTTTTTTGGATTGTAAGCAGACACGCAAGTGAATAGCAAAATGGGAATATAATAAAATATGGTTTTGTTATATTCTTTTTTTTTCGATCCTTTCAATTTTATTGTGTTCGATAATTCTGTATTTTATAAAGTGTGTGCTAATTACATAGCATGGACACTTTGCTTTTTGCGTTGGAGAAAAGTTTCAAAGAAATTTCGAAATTAATTCGGAACCAAAATTCCTTGGATTTAGGGGGGTTATTAAATGAAAGCAACGTTTCAGGTGACGACGTAAAAGAGTTAGATATTGTATCGAATGATCTTTTAAAACATAATTTGGCACATTGTTCTTTGGTACGAACTATTGGTTCAGAAGAAGAAGACGAATTGTATGAAACTACTCATATTGATGCCCCTTATTTAGTTTGTTACGATCCGTTAGACGGATCTTCCAATGTAGATGTAAATATTACCACAGGCACCATTTTCGCAGTATATCAATATGATGAACATGGCAAAATAGAAAGTGGTCGCAATATGGTCATGTCTGGATATTGTTTATACGGAGGATGCTGTCAATATATATTGGCACATAATGGAATTGTTTCCATGTATCAATATATCCCATCAACCGGATGTTTTTCTAAATATATTTCATCAAAGAATGGGTTTTCAAAAATTCATGAAAATATAAAAATTCAAGAAAAAGGAACCATCTTTTCCCTAAACGAAGCGCACAAACATAAATGGTGTGATAAAAGATTTCAACCTTTTATTGAAACTATGATTGAACAAAAATACAACGCACGTTGGGTGGGAAGTATGGTTGCCGACGGACATCGTACACTCATTAAAGGTGGATTTTTTGCTTATCCAGCAAATGAGAGTAATCTTTCCGGCAAAATTCGTTTGCTATATGAGGCGTATCCGTTTGCTCATATATTCGAAACGGCAGGCGGTATTGCTACAGACGGGACCACGAATATATTAGACATCCCTTATCCTGAAAAATTACATCAAAAAACACCTGTTATTTTATCAAGTAAAACAGAATATGACATTTTTTCTAAATTGTAATTTCAAGCATTTTTTTGTTGATGACATCTTTTATGTAATACTTGTAAATTCTCAATAATTGTAGGACCCCCTGAAGTCCATGATTGAATATGATCACCATGATATTCATCTGCTGATTTGATTACTAAATCGCAGAATGGACAAATATTATTTTGAGAATCAAGTTTTTCAGAAATTTGTTTTTTTGTAAACAACCGGTTGTTTATATGTTCATCATTGCTTATAGTATTTTTTATAATTTCATCAATATCATTTAATACATTTTTTTGAAATACAGCATTTCTATTCCCCTTTACGTAGTTTTCAGTTAAAATTTCTACCAAAGAATGTTTAAGATTATCTGCGATTCTATTCAATGAAGAATATGATTTCATAAAGAAACAACATCTTGCAATAATAAATTTATATATTAAATAGTATTTTTTTTGATTTCCTTTTCTGCTGGAAAATAATTCACTCTCTTTGAAAAGTTTTATTAATTTACGCATTAATACAAGTTTATCATCAATATCTGTTTTGCTATTTTTAACAAATTCAGATACACTTTCAGTTGTATCACCAATATTTTTTTTAATCCACCCATCTGTTAATTTTGTGATTGACGACCAGCAATTTGGTAAGTCGTGTGTTAAAACTAACATTTCAATTATTTCTACATCGATATTTCCTCGTCTATCTTTTTTTTGAAAAAAATCTAATTCCAACAAACCTTCTTTGTGAGTTGAAATAATGTCATAAAAAGGCGTTAGCATCACTTTATTAAACTCGTAATCGGTTAATGTTTTACTTGAACGATTCAATATTTCATACATATCTCGTAGTTTATTTGTATTATTTTTGTAAGAAGAATCTAATTTATTAAATGTGAAATTATAATTGCGAATTTTTGATTTATCATCAGAACTTAAATCTCCAAATTTCTTTTTATGATAAAGTTCGGAGTCAATAGATAATAAATAGTTTTTATTGATTGAAAAATCATTATTAAAAAACGCGAGAGCTGTTGTAATTCGGTGCATTCCATCCAATATTTCTTCTGAATCGTCGTGATCATTTAATATTGTCCAAATCGGATTAGTAGCACGATTAAGTAACATAGTTTCAATAAATCTAGTTCGTAGTTTATCGTCCCATGCTTCATAACTTCTTTGAAATTCAGGTGATTTATTAATAAAAACTTGACTCGATGCCAATGCTGTTTCTTTATTTGTTCTCAAGTTTATTACTGCCAATGACAAATTTTCCATTAGATCTAATTCTAATATAATTAGATCTAAATTCTTTATGTGGTTTTCTAAAATTTTTTCTTTTCAAAACGCCTAAAAGTACTTTGCCATTTGGGCACCCTTTCTTTTGTATCCACATTTTTCGTAAAATCCGATATTTTCGTCAGAACAATCTAAAATTGTTTTATAACATCCCATTTTCTTGGACTCTTCGCTTAAATGATCGATCATTTTTTTCCCTAAACCATATCCTCTCATCTTTTCATGTACTACAATATCTTCTATATGTCCAACTTTTCCATAATTGCGAATTAATTTCTTTTCAATTAACAATGTTCCTGATGCCACTATTTCTTTGGTACTTTCTTGTTCCACAACAAAAATACAATGATGATTATTGAGAGAGTCCAAGAACTCCGTTGTTTTCTCACGATCCATCAATTTTGGATCCATTTGTGTTAATTGTCCAAGAAGTTCGTAATATTTTCGACTAATATCTGTTTCATCAATATTGCGAATAATAAATTGCTGGTCTTTTGCTTGGAATTTTATCGGATTCATGTGTCTTTCTATAAAAAGAGAAAGTTTGCGTTGAATTTGTTTCACCTTTTCCACATTTTCACCTTCTACATAAAGTCGAACAACATTTTCAGTTCCTGATGAGCGAACAAATGCGCGAATATCTTCATTTGTTAAAGATTCGATATAATGCTGAATAAAAACTGGTTCGATTAACGTCAATTCGTCATGAGAACTTTGAAACATATTTTTGTCTTGGACACATTGTTTTGTCAATAAGCAAAATTTGGGTTCAAATAATTCATACCAATCTTTTGGTTCCATTTTAAGTTCTTGTAAAATAAACAATGTTGCGTATAAATCTAATATTCCATCTCCGATATTAGGATGAAACATGGATTGTAGATCATGTATTTCGTGAATGGTCTTTTGAAACATGACATTTCCATGTCCATTTTGTTCGAAATAAATGCCAATATCCATTTTCTCCGCCTCGCGATGTAAATGTTTCACACCTGTAGCAGTACATATACAAGATAATTCCACGTTTTCAGGGAAAACAAGTGATTTCACATAGTCTACACACGCTTGATTTGTATAACCAGTGTATATGTATCCTAACGTAAGTTTTTCTGATTGGTTTTCCAATTTCTTGGACAAATAGGTTAGAATAAGTGCCGCAATATAATCGCCATTTAATATAATAAATTGAGTTTGGTGTAAAAAGTAAAAGACTATGCGGTCGGCATCCCCATCTAAAGAAGCGCGTAATGAACTGGTAAAATATTTGGCACTTTGTTGTGGTAATTTTTTATTAGAACAGACAAAATCTGAACTACATTCGTGATTCAATAATTTTGGTTGTGTCCAAGAATAATTAATTAACGAAATACGATCGTTTTTTATTTCTAGAAGTTTCTTGGACCCAATTCCATTGGCACAATCGACCACACAAGGATAATGTATTTTATCTGAACATTGTTGTAAATAGGTAAAATAATCGATGTCTTGTTTCGCAAACACATAATGTAATTCGGGGGTTGTAACAAGGGGTAAAATTTGAACAGGAAATTTTAAATTCGTTCTAAAAACCCCTTTTTGAATGAGCTTCGCAATTGTCGGACTGCTTTCACGCGAATCGTATCCAATAACAATGCTTATGTTATTATCATTCAATACTTTCACAACATCATCTTCTACGTGTATAGCTGGTCGAAAGGGTGGTCCTTTACCTGGATCATCTTGATACATATTATTTACGAAGTTTTCTAAATATTTTTCTATATCTTCGGAAACCATGTGTCCTTTATTATCCATAATTTTGACACCATTATCTTCATGATGATTATGAGAAGCAGTAATCATGATTCCAAAAGATTGTCTTTTATAAGATGCTAATAATGCCATTGCTGTACCCATTTGAACCGCAATCTCTTCAATTTCACTATGATGGGTTCGAAATCCGGATGTACCATATTTCATTGTTTTCTTCATATATTATATAAAAATACAATGACAAAGGAAAAAATTATACTTGTTGGTTATGGATGGGGGTCTTTAGGATTTATTCAACATATTGATACAAAACAATATGATGTTATGCTGTTTTCGAAACACGATCATTTTGTATATACACCTTTATTGGCACAAAATGTGAAACATGATCGCGATCTAACAATTCATGTAGATCAATTGAAACAATCCTTGGAGTTTGTTCATGATAAAGTTGATGATGTAGACTTTAAAAAACAAACAATCCAAGAAAAGAAATATGATTTTCTCGTATTTTCTCATGGTGCCGAAGTAAACACATTTAATATTCCCGGTGTCCAAGAAAACACTCATTATTTAAAAACGTTGGATGATAGTAATCAAATTAAATCCAAATTATTAGAACTACCCAAAGACTCAGTCATTGCCGTTATTGGATGTGGTCTTGCAGGAACGGAACTCGTTGGTTCATTAGTAGACATGCGTAAATTCAAAATAGTGGGAATTGATGCTCTCGATAGACCAGTAAATACATTTGATAAAACATTGTCCGAAAAAGTGGTGAAATCATGGGAAAAAGAAAGCGTGTCCATGTATTTTCAAAGTTTGGTTCAAAAAATAGATACAAAATCTTTGGATATAAAAGACAAACCTTCTGTACATTTTGACATGGCAATTTGGTGCGGAGGAATTAAAATGAGCGAATTGAGTAAAAAAGTGAATGATCAATTACAAATAGAAAATAATCGCGGCATACCCGTGGATAAATTTTTACATATTCAAGGACAGAAAAATTTGTTTGCTATAGGTGATTGTGCGTTTAGTGGCAATCCACCAACTGCGCAAGTTGCGTATCAACAAGGAACGTATTTGGCAAAACAGTTCAATCAAAAATTTCCTAAAAAAGACGAATTTATATTCAAAGATAAAGGTCAAATAGGTTATATTGGAAATGGCGAAAGTATTTATCAAAGTAATTACTACAAAGGTGGGGGGAAACTCGTCTATTATTTTAATAATTTGGTTCATTTTTACAATTTCGGAAAAATATATGTGAAATCAAAATTTTAGATCAAACCTTTCAACGACTTGGGGATTTTTTTATATTTCTTAAATAATTTCAACATATTGTCAGCTCGTGATGATATGAGTCTCGATACAACTTCATCTTTTATTTCAATTCCAGGTTGCTTCAACAAATATTCAACTAGATCTGCGCTATTCCTGGTTGCTAATAAAGAGTCAAGTACAGTAAAAGTAACTGTATGACTACTGTATTCAAGGTATTGTTTAACATTTACATCAAAGCCTTTGTGTTTTATAATGGTTTCTATTTGTTCTTTTCGTATATCGGTAATCTCCCCATATCTGGGAATAAAACGAAACACTTCATGACTATCAAATGGCATGATTTTTTTACAAGTATCCTTGATATTCCTTCTACAAATAGGGCACGGAGGGGCAGTCAAAAGCGACTGACTTTTACACCATCCGATCAAACATTTCTTATGAAATTTATGCTTACATTTGGTAGTTACGTTTCCAGATACAATTCTGTCTAAACATATAGAGCAGGTTTTATCTAAAACACTTTCACAATTACCGGTTTTCTTATTTTTTCGGGTCCCGTTTTTACAACGCGATCTTTTTGTTGCCATTATAATTTATAACCATAAAAAAATGGGTATAAATTCCGGATTACCTGATTCGAACAGGTGACCTATCGATATTTGTTGAAACCACTACAGTCAATTGCTCTGCCAACTGAGCTAAACCCGGACAAAGAACTAAAACAAACTATTTTAATTCAGAAGGGTTATACCCACAATATCATACATATTCTTTTTTATATTCTTATACCATTAATTCATTAATTTTATCATTGAATATTTTTAAATTCCGTATAAATACAGGTTCATCACTATGAGGCATCACTTTTATTTTGTATCCATTCTTTTGTGTCATTTTAAATACCATACGTTCAAAAACATGTTCATACATATTGTCCGGATGTCCTTTATGTCCCGCACCCCACGCAATGTTATTTGGGTACAATGGTGGACGAGAACGAGACGATTTAAAAAAACGGAAAATATCTTGGACAGTGGGACCCATTTGCTTTAATTTTTTCCCTCCATAATAGGATTTCACCCAAACCGCATCAAATGTTTTGTTGCTGTTTAATAAATAATAGTCTTTGTAATTACCGTATAACCCATCGGCAATTTTTTTCTTACACACAAAACAATTTCCCTCCGGAAACATATAATTTTTCCGATTTAAATCATAATATCGATCTAGATCATTTACATAAAGAGAATTTCCCAAATTCCATTTACATGTAATGTTTCTTGGTTCAATGAAATGATCTTTGTAAATAACACACGCATAATCGCCCATATAAACAAGCGGCGGAACGTATATACCAATCGATTCGTTTTCCAATTCCTCTTTAATATCAGACAAATTATGAATCAATGGTTCCCAATAAAGTTTTCGCAAACTAGCATCTGTTTTAGAATGTAAAAATAGAATAGAATCGTAATAAATACTCTTTTTTTTCAAATAATAATTACATACATACTTCCCACCTATATCCATACCAATATTCTCACATTGTAGTAATGTAATCGAACTATCTTTACGCATATTTTTACTATTTCCAATAGTAAATGTCACTATCAGTAACCCACAATGTTGTTTTATCTGTTCCAAATAGGGGTCATATAATCCATGGAATTGATCAATATTATAACAATGTAAATGTGCCAACAATTTATAAGTATTTTTGTATTTGGACACAAAAACCTCCTTATATGGGATTGAACTGGTTTTGGAAGTTATACCCAATAAGTATTTGTGAAATAAAAAAGGATGATTTATATATTCTTCGACTGATTTTTCCATTTCTAAGTCTTCCTGTGTTTTTTTATATTTTCGCGCTTGATAAATACCATATTCACTATAATGACATTTTGAGGTAATTTCATTTGTACATATATCAGCTATATCACGATTCATTATTTTATACATTTTCCAGTTAAAATCGTCGGGAATATTATCAAAATTGGTTTGATACGGAAGTTCTTGAGGATGTCCAAATAGATCATAGTGTAATTTTGTGGTATATTCATTGACCCTATATTCGGGTGTAATAGTACTATTTAAATCTAAATATAATTTCCAGTCAAAGTTTTCTGGAGTATGATAAAAACAATAAATTCTTTTTTCTGTTTTACCTGTAATATAAAAGTGTACTTTTGCCAAAATTTCAGTTGCATAAATTTTTTTCACGTCAGGATTTAATTCCAAATAAGTTTTCCAATCGAAATCTTCCGGAATTTCACTATCAGGCACTTTATAAACTCGATTCTGATGAATCCCTTCGTTCAAATAATGTTGTTCAACACTGTTTTTATTATTATATATAACTTTTACATCATGATTTATTTCGCAATATACTCTCCAATCGAAATCTTCAGGTACTTTTTGTGGTTCCGGTAAATCGTATTCATAAGAAAGTTTCTTTTTTTTTCCAATTTTATAATAGTGACAAATTGCTTCGATTTTATTTTTAACTATTGATTTTAACGAAGGATTTCGCAATACATATTTTTCCCAATGAAAATCGTCTTTTATGTCTCCATGTTGTAACGTATATTTACGATTTTCAGAACACCCGTGTTTTTCAAAATGCATAATAGATGCCGGTTTGCTCTTACAAACAATATATACATCCGGATTTAATCCTAAATAAATTTCCCAATCGAAATTTGTAGGTAAATTAACCGTTTTATATAATCGTCGTTGGTGTATGCCATCTCGCAAATAATGTTGTTTGGCACCTTCTTCATCATTATATACATTTTTTACATCGTCATTTATTTCTAAATATGTTTTCCAATTAAAATCGCTAGGCAATTTTGACGATGTATATTGAATTCCATGGTATGACATGAATAACCTTAATTTAATGACAGGTTTTATTTTCGTATTATACACGATATCCTTTATAGTCATACGGATCAACATTTTGTTGAGGTTTTAATAATGTTTGGATGTTTGTATCTATTGAATTTGATGATACAAAATGGGTTTTTGTTGAATAAATATTCATTTTTTTTTGTTGAATCATGCGTGATAAATAACAATCAACCTGACCATCTATTTTTGTTTTGTCAACGTCATCTACAAATTTTTTGGCACCCTCTTTATTTAATATATAACAATTCATTCCCCAAAAAGACTTTAATTTATTAAAAGTTTTGTTTTCACTATGTCCAACCGCACGAATCGTATAAAACAATAGCATATCCCAATCTTTTGGCGCTTCTTTTAACGATTTTATTATTTGGTTGTAAGTGGTTGGCAACATGGTAGTATCATCTTCAAAAATTAAATACGCATCGACACTATTATCTTCTACTAATTGCTTTGCTAAATTATAATGACTTAAGAAACATCCTAACCCACCCCGAGTTACACTATGATGATGTGTTCTAAATCCATTTTTTTCAATAAATTGTAATTCTGTTAAAGCATCTTTTGACAACCAACTTTCAGGAGGAACTTGTTTACCTACAATTGCTTCATATCGGTTTACAGGCAATGATGTCAAATCGGAGTTTTTATAATGTTTCATTAATTTTTGATATCGCGTTTTATCTTTTTCCATATTAATGACATATAACCGCAATTTCATTTGTTCCTCCAATCCCTCTTGCGTTTGATTTAATATATTTGAACGCAAAAATAATATACTAAATATAATAGTTACTAATATGGCAATAATTACTCTATTTTGTGTTACTAATTTCATAATCATAAAATATAACTAGGTTTTATTTTTATAGAATGGAATGATTTTCATATATCTCCATAATATTCTTGGAAAAGAACATAAATATATAACCAATATATTATTTAAACATAATGAGTTCTGCTAAAACTATTGAACCTATCCTTGATGTTACGGATGATCGTTTCGTAATGTTTCCACTGCAATATAGTGATGTTTGGGATTTATATAAAAAACAAGTCGATTGTTTTTGGCGCGCCGAAGAGGTAGACTTATCGAAAGATTTGGGGGATTGGGAGAAATTAAAACCCGATGAAAAAAAATTTATTTCTATGGTTCTAGCATTCTTTGCTGCGTCGGATGGCATTGTATTGGAGAATTTGGCGTTGCGTTTTATGGGAGATGTACAAATTGCCGAAGCGCGCAGTTTTTACGGGTTTCAAATTGCCATGGAAAACATTCATTCTGAAATGTATAGTTTACTGATTGATACTTATATTAAAGATAGTGTTGAAAAAGACCACCTGTTTCACGCAACTAGCAATTTTCCATGTATTATGAAGAAGGCAGATTGGGCCAAAAAGTGGATTGAAGACAAACGATCATCTTTTGGAGCTCGTCTTGTTGCGTTTGCTGCGATTGAAGGCATTTTCTTCTCGTCTTCTTTTGCGTCTATTTATTGGATCAAAAAACGAGGGATTATGCCAGGATTAACATTTTCAAATGAATTAATTTCACGTGATGAAGCACTTCATACCGAATTTGCTATTTTACTATACAAAAAACTTCAATCAAAATTGTCTAAAAAACGCATTCATGAAATTATCAAAGAAGCAGTCGAAATTGAAAAGGAATTTATTTGTGAAGCAATTCCTTGCCGCATGATTGGTATGAACGCGACTTTAATGACTCAATATATTGAATTTGTTGCGGATCGTTTATGTCTTCAATTGGGGTACGATAAAATATACAATTCGCAAAATCCATTTGATTTTATGGAACTAATTAGTGTCGAGTCCAAAGTCAATTTTTTTGAACGTACCAATTCAGAATATGCTTTAGCAAATAAGAAAATCGACGGCGATGAATTCGAATTAAACTGTGATTTTTAGATCCTTACGAATTTAAATAAAACCCAAAAAGTACATAAAATTGATACTCCTTTTTCACATGAAGGTAGTAGTATCAATCAATCAACTTGAAAAAGAACTTTATACAATATGTCAGCATTCTCTCTATACATCCCTAGCGTGTACGCCAACATCACTGCTCCCATGATTTCGGAGACATTTCATCGCATGAACGTCGGACGTGTCAAGCATGTGGAACTTGTTTCTCAGAACGCCAAGAATGGTCCTCGTCAAAACAAGGCGTACGTGTTCTTTGAGGCGCTATACCAGTCGGATTTTGCAATGAACATTCATAACAATATCTCTAACAACGTCAGCACAAAGTTGCCATATGGACGTAGCGAGCACGTGTTTTGGGTGCTTCTGAACTCGAATCGCCAATACGATGGTTCCAGCAACAACGGTGAATATGTGGAACCCGACTTCACCGAGGAGGAAATTGCCTTCATGGAGCAGGAACTTGAGAGACAGGAACACGAAGGTGATGTTTCAATGGTAAGTGCCGATTACGCCAATACTTTGGAGAAGGATATTTGTAATTTGCGCTACGCGAATGCGCAACTCCATACCAATTACATGCGTGTTTTCAACAATGTTCTGGTCTTGAACGACAAGATGAATAAGTGGACAGAATTGGGTATGAACAATCAGGGCACACGTTTGTGTAACGCGATTCAGCGCGAAAATAGAAGAGAAGACGGAGAGGAAGACGAGGAAATTCCAGTAGCAGTAGTAAATTAAAAAATTTTGTTTTGTAACCTTTTAACTAAATAACCCTTTTTTTATTTAACATTAAAATCTCATTTATATTATATAATGAGTGAACACATAGATTCATTGCCTGTCTTCCCACCAGAGTCTAGACCAGTAGATACTTCTACTTTACCTCCAGTTCCACCCACTTTAACCGAGGAAAAATTGGATCTACATAACGAAGTCATTGAATCTTTCCAAGAACATCAACAAAACGTTATGGATGAATCCTCTCGTTTATTAAATGAAGTTCATGAATCTGATAAACTAATAGATGAACAACAGCAGGCATTGGAACTTCCTCCTATAGCAGATGAACCAATCGAACAATCAAATCCAAGTGATTTAGTAGAAGATGTAAAAACATTGTCATCGCTTGTTGCCCTTGTTCTCGCAAAAGAACCCACTGAAAGCCAATCACTTTCTATTCCTTCTGAAGTCAAAAATATTTTATACGAATTGTTGTCTATGGGCGATTTTTATGATGATGTGGAACAATTATTGAAAGACATTGTCCGTGACGATAAAATAGATGCTCAAGATGTTCCCAAACTCATGGTCTTAATCGTGCGTTTATATGAAATATTACGATCTACTACTATTATATTTGATGCAGAACTTTGTGGTGCTGTATTGAAAATATTGTTTCGTTTAGCAATTGATGAACAATTAATTCCGATTAGTAATGAAGATATACATTTATTAAACTGTTTGTTTGATATTGCTGACACAAGTGTTCGTTTATTAGCAATGCAAACTACAAATAAAAAACGCAAAGGAATTCTTCATAGTATTGCCAAATTATTCAATGGATGTAAATAATTCGTTTGAGCAATATATATAAATAAACAATCGTTATATATATTATTATGCCTGTTATTACTAAGATTGCTAATTCACAAGTTCTTTCTCAACTACTTCAACAAAACAATGGTCTTATTTTAATTAAATTAGGTGCTACGTGGTGTGGACCATGTAAGAAAATAGAACCATTGGTAATGAGTTGGTTACAAAAGATGCCCGAACAAGTACAAATCGCACTAATTGATATTGATGAAAATGTTGATTTGTATGGATTTTACAAAAAAAAACGCATAGTAAATGGCGTTCCAACCATTTTGGCATATTATCCTGATAGTGAACAATATTTTCCCGACGATATGACTAGTGGCAGTGACATTAAAACTACAAATGATTTTTTTATTAGGTGTGTTGAGCATTTACAAAATACACAATGAATGTTGCTTAAATTGGTTCCATTTTTCACTGTTTTGCGGATGACGTTTGATAAATAAATCTACTATTTCGATATTAAAGTCATCCAATGAGTCATTTAGTGTTTTGTCTAACAAATGAAAGATTGGACTTATATGAAACATATATAAATGACGATATGCTTCATAATTATATACATAGTGGAATGTGTAGTATGTATATCCATACCATTGATGAAAACATTTTTTATATTCTCCTCCTTGAAATTTCTTCAATAAAACATGAATAGCGGGAGGCAATTGTTGTTCTAACTGAAAATCTTGAATATTTGGATTTTTAAAGCAAATATAGTTACATATCATAAGTTGTTCCGGATGTATTTTTATACTTACTGTATTCATCAGCATATTTATTAATTGATCAACATTTTGTAAAGTGATTACGTAATCAAATAGGAAAATGTTCATTTGTGGAAAATCTTTGCTTATAAGCAACAGACGTTGTTGATTTTGTAGTAATGATTTGCTGTCATGAAAATCATCAATTATGATCAACAGAGTATTTTTTTCACAAGACAATGAATATGTAAAATTGGGGATCATTTGATTCAATGCGTTTGAATATTGTGTTTTTTTTGGACATTGAAAATGAACAGTTTGTTCATTGTATTTACTTCCGAGTGAAACATATACATAATGACAATCGTATGTTTCTAAATATTCTTTTATATTTTCAGCAAATGATGCTAAGTCTTTTATTGTATTCATATTATGCGTATTGTCATAATATGAAGTACTGTACTATATATCAATTTTATTTCTGTTTGGTTCTCTTTTTTTTTGAACGTCTATTTGATTTACGACCCTTTTTTGTTTTCCCACCCTTTTTCTCGTTTTCTTCTGGTTCCTTAATTTTTTCTGGTTCCTTATTTTCTTCTGGTTCCTTAATTTCTTCTGGTTCCTTAATTTCTTCTGGTTCCTTATTTTCTTCTGGTTCCTTATTTTCTTCTGGTTCCTTATTTTCTTCTGGTTCTACATTTTCTTCTGGTTCTACATTTTCTTCTTCTTCTTCGTTTACATTGTCTACTAAACTACCCAGCATTGTCTCTTCGTTTTCATCTTCGTTTTCATCTTCGTTTTCTTCTTCGTTTTCTTCTTCGTCACGAGGACTTGTAGAATAATCCATATATGTAACATAGGTAAACGAACCAATCATTGCTGTAACTATCCCCATAAATGCGTACGGTACATCGTATTTTCCCGTAGAAATCAAATAATTTAAAGTGTTGCTTTGTTTGATATATTCAATTGGATTAAAATTAAATAATTTTTTAATTCCGCTGACTGGATCGGCAATTCCACTTCCTGTATTGCTCATTATATTACATAATTAATACATTAAAAATCAACCAGGGCGCCTAAATGATTATTATTAATAAATATATAAAGGTTTTAAAATATTACATAAATAAGATGTATTCTTTTTTACTTTTATTCACCCTTATTTGTTCGGTTTCTTCATGGAAAACTGAGAAAACGTATTGTAATATTATCGTAAATGATTTATTACAAAATACATATGAACCCGTGTTAAGTGAAGAATGGAATTATCATTCTTTACAATCCCAAATGCGGAAAAATGTTTTATGTGGAATTATTTATTTACACGACAATAAGATGATTATAGTGGACAACGAGTCGCCTAGAAATATAACCTTACATAACATGCACTTAGTAAAAACAACTCCTGAATTAGCAAACAGTGTTATTCAGAAATTACAAGACAATTATATCGACTTTTACATTGAAGATTATTATCCTCGTTCATCGTGGTTAATTTGGTCAACTTCTTTCTTTTTAAAATTTCTCTATTATTATTCGATATACTTTATACTTCGTTCTAGTTTACGATTATTATGGATTATTCGTACACTTCATATTGAGCAAATATACAATAGCGAAAACGAAAAAGAGGACAAAATAATATTCAGCGATGTTGCTGGATGTAATGAAGCAAAATTCGAATTACAAGAAGTAGTTGATTTTCTAAAACATCCGGAAAAATTTAAAGAAGCGGGGGCAAAAATACCCGCAGGAGTGCTATTAGAAGGACCACCTGGAACCGGTAAAACTATGTTGGCAAAAGCAACATCAAATGAAGCCGGAGTTAGTTTTATTTATGCTAATGGATCTCAATTTATTGAAATGTATGTTGGTGTGGGTGCTTCAAGGGTGCGAAAATTATTCGAACAAGCAAAAGCAAATAAACCATGTATTGTATTTATTGATGAAATTGATGCGGTTGGTCGGTCTAGGACAAGTGGATTTGAAAGCAATAGTGAACAAGACCAAACTATAAATCAATTGCTCACGAATATGGATGGTTTCGATAAAAACGACGGAATCATTGTCATGGGAGCAACAAATCGCGCGGATATGTTGGATTCTGCTCTTACGCGAAAAGGACGATTTGACCGAAAAATTACAGTTGGATTACCCGACAAAGAGGGTCGACAAGAAATATTAGATGTTCATTTGGATGATAAGAATGTAGAAAAAAATTTAAAATTGGATTCTATATATGAACTTACAAGTGGTTTCTCAGGTGCTGATCTGGCAAATTTAGTAAATGAAGCGTGTATATTGTCTGTGCGTTATAAATTGCCCAATATTACAGAAAAGTGTTTTGTAGATGCGTTTGAGAAAACCACCATTGGTCTACCCAAACAAACTGACAGACGACCCAAAGAAAATATTAAAATGGTGGCTTATCATGAAGCGGGACACACAATTGGAGCACTTTTTTTCAAAGATATTTTTGATGTACGTCGAGTCACAATTAATGCCAATAATAGTGGTGCTGGTGGTTACACTTTATTTACACCAAAAGAAGAGGTTGTTCAATTTCCGACAAAACGTTATATGTTGGCCAATATTATTGTTTGTTTGGGGGGTCGCGCTGCCGAAATGTTTTTATATAAAACACAACAAAAAGACCAAAGTGTAGATGAACTGGTTTTTCCGGATATTGATGATTTAAATGTGACAATCGGAGCATCAAATGATTTGAAGCAAGCACATTCTTTGGCGCGCAATTATATAACCACTTATGGATTAGGCAATAATGTTGGACTATATGATTCAGATGATTCCCGTCAATTTCATACCAAAATGTCTGATTATACCAAAAAACGTATTGATAAAGAAATTGAATCTATTATTGACAAATCCTTGGAATCCATGTTGCGTATTTTAGAAGTGAATAAAGATCAATTGGATAGTATTTCAGAATTATTGATCAATTATAAAACCATCGACGAAACTATGTTACATGAAAAAATCCAAATAACATATGAGTTTGATTAGCGTTTACGTTTTGTTTTCCTCTTTTTTCTTTTCCTTCCACCCTTCTTCGTTGGACTTTTACTTGATGAAGACTTTGGTGAACTTTTACTACTAATATTTTCTTGTAATGGACAATTGTTTTCAAAATCATAACTTTCTGGAGTAAGTTTTTTGATATAATCTGTGATTTTACCATGTTCGCCACATATATCTTTTCCACCAATATATTTCACAAAAACGCGCAAACATAAAACAACATCCATTATCGCATCATGTAACGCTTCTCCATTTGGTTCATAACCAAAATAATGTTTGTATGTTTCTGATAATTTGGGAAATTTATAATAATTCTTTGGTGGATCTCCCTTTGATTTTAAATATAGGTCTAGATTTCTTTGCTTTTCCGATTGTAGTTTACACACTTTAATGTTGTCTCTCATTGTACAAGTCCATTTTGAATTTTTAGTAAATGTCTCAAATAATGCTAAACCGCGCGTTTTCAATTCTTCATTTTCTAATTGTTTTAATTCATGTATTAATACATTTTTATCAAAATCTACATTGTGAGCAACGACGTGATCGCATCTTTCTACGTCATTCAAAAAGTGTTCAAGTGCATTTTCCATAGTAAGTTTTTTTCCAGGACTAGCTCTTTTTATTTGATCTTTACTAATACCATGAACTTTAGCTGCTCCTTCACTAATTTCAATAGAATCGTCTATATCAATCAATTTGTCAACTATTTTTGTTTTTTTTGGATCTGATGTATCATAATAGATATATCCCAATTGAATTACACGAGGCATAATTGCTCTTTTTTTCCCACTTTTATCTTCTACATAATTAATTTTATCGGTTGTTTCTGTATCAAACACTACGCATGAAAAATCTTTGGAAGTCATATATATTAATATTTAGATTTTATAGTATATCTGGACGTTCTTTATGAATTATATATCCGACACCAACAAGGGAAATAATAAACACAATATATAGAATAAGTATAAGCATATACAGTAACAATTTATAAATAATAATAACAATATTATCATTTATTTCCTATAATTATGCTTCTATTTTTTTCTTGATTTTTTTCTTAATGTTTTTCTCGATTTTTTGCCACCATATCCAGGAGGTGGATAATCAGGAGATGATGGTGGATAATATGGTCTTGTAGGAGGAGATTCGGGTAAAGGAAGACCCCTCGATAATATATTTCTAGAAATTTGATCTCGGTGTAGTTGTGAATCACCCTGATAATATCTATTCCTTGCTTCCATTTCTTCTCTTGCTTCCATTTCTTCTCTTGCTTCTCTTTCATCTCGTTGTTGTGGTGTTTCACGTGCAATCTCTCTTCTTCTTCGCGCCAAATAATTTCGTCTTTCTCTTGTTAATTCATGTCGTCTTTCTTCCGCCGTCATATTCATCAGTCGTTCTCGTCTTTCTTCCCTAGACCTAGGACTATCCGATATTATAAGTCGACGACGGCGAGGCAATGGATTAATATCGGATTTACAAGATTGTGTGATCTCCGCGCGACAAATTGGACATGGAACATCTCTATTGTTTTTACTGCTGCAAAGTGGCATTAAACAATGTTTATGAAATTTATGCTTACATCGTAATTTAGGTATATCATCCCCTTCTTCAAATTCGTCAAGACATATAGCACACACTTCTTCTTCTTCTTCTTCTTCTTTTACCGGTTTTGTTTCTTTAGTAATTGGTGTAGTATATTTTCCATCTGATTTACTTATTATTTTTACACCTCCTTTTTTTAAACGCGTTTTTCTAAACTTTGTAGACTTTCTATATTTTCGCGTTGTCATTACTACTATATATTTATCGCAAGATATTGTTTCCATACATTTGGGGATATAAAATGATTCATAAACGAATGAAACATTTTAAAGAAGAATAAAAAATATCATAATATAATAATGATAGAAATTGTTTTAGTTACTATAATCGGACTTGTAGAGTTAGTAGGTGATGTATTATTTAAGAAATGGGCGGATGGTAAATTCGAATTTAATAGGAATCTGGGTATTGGAATATTATCTTATATAATAATCGCTATACTTTACGCAATTTCATTGAGACATGGAATGTTAAGTATTGTAAATGCTATGTGGCAAGGCATTAGTTTATTGTGTACTTTTTTATTAGCTGTCTTATATTTTAAAGAACGTCCTACTATCAAACAACTTCTATGTATTGGATTAATATTTATCGGGACAGTTGGTCTAATTATTGTATAATTATTATCTAATTACATATTTAATTTATAGTAGACAATTTTATCATGATTAACACATTAAACTTTTTTGGGGGATATAAAGTCATTCATAAACTAATGAAATATTTGAAAGAAGAATAAAAACAAAATCTATTATTATTATAATGACAAGTCGTAAAAATAATAGCAAATGCGGCGGAACTAAAAAAAAACGTACTAATAGTACTAAATCAGACAAAAAAATGTTAGATGAATTTAGTCATTTATTTGTAACCTATATTAACCAAATTTTCGGAGATCGTACTTTAAGAACCATTATTTATGAAGAATTTGGCGAACAGAAACATAATAAATATTTACGATTTGGTCTTGTTGCTTTCCATCGTTATGAAGATCCATCCGATGAATGGGTAGACGCAAACGAAAACAAAAGTGTCTTAAAGAGAGATGCTTCTTATTATGACGATAAAACAGATCAGGTCACATTAGAAGATAGTGATGCGAATCATCACGTATTATATGATACAAAAAACAAAAAATATGTTGACAGTATCAATACAGAAGGCATGAAATATCAAGATCAAGAACGTGACGAAAATGATTCTTTATGTCAGAGTTATACGTTAATGTTTTTCTTTGACTATGAAATGGACAATGATCCGGTACAAAAACAAATGCAAATTATTGGCATGTATGATATGTTATTAAAACGAAAGTCCTTTTTAAAGAAAATGAAAAAGGAAATGTTTTATAAAAAAGACCAAGAACACGAACATTGGGAAGACGAAGATGGAAATATTTTACCTACACAAAACGAAACAGATTTTAAATATATACTTCATCGCATTAACGACACTTTGAGATTATGGGAAGATTATGGTTATTGGCATTTTGTTGGAAAAGGCAACAAAAAAAATGTAAAATATGACATAGATGACTATGGTTTAGAAGGTGATAGTGATTATGAAGATGAAGATGAGGAGGAAGATGAAGAAGATTAAATCAATAAATATTCATAAATATTCATTGATAATAAACAAATTAGTGAATCATAGTATATTGACGTTCTTCCACAGCACGTCTTTTCATTTCATCACGCGCCAAAGCAATATTATATTGTTTGCCCCACTTTTCCTTTGTTTCGTTCGAAATGACTGAACTAAAATGACGCTCATATTGCTCGGGACTGTCGTAAAATAGTTTGCGCGGTTCAGGTCCAATACCGTTTACAGAAAGGGATACTCTGAAAAATAAATCTTCATCAACACTACCCACTTTGTATATGGGCTTACCCATGTAATCACTTTCAAAATATCCCGTTGCCGCATTACGTATGGTTGCACCGCGATGATACGATGTACTAAAACCGGTAATATTGGGGTTTTTTGTACCCGTTTTGTTTTTACCCGTTTTCAATTTAAAAAAACCTTTGTCATTGCTGTGTAGTTCACTAAATTGGGTCTTAATTTTTGTTTTTTCTCCATCGCGTGTATGTGAAATAGTTGAAACACTTTCATTATCGGCAACGGACATAGTGTCATTTAGTTCAGTTTCGCGCCAATAATCGGGTTGTCCGGAATCAACTTGAATAAACGACTTATCGTTCATTTGTTCATATTCATTTTCGAGTTTTTCTGCGTTAAACATTTAAGTAAAGACGTAAAAACTATATGCTATATGCTTTGTCTGTAAGTTACATTCGCGATAGAACTTTATATTGTTTCATTTATAATATTAAAAACTAGCAACTATTTATAGTAGTATGTCGGAACAATATATTCAATCGCAATATTTAATGAATCAAATTACAAATGATTTCTTTAAAGATAAAGATAATTCCATGGTATTTAAACGATTCTCTAAACATGACGATTATATAATAAATAGTGATCAAGAGAGTGATAGTTCCGATGATGAATCAAAACAAGTCCAAGAAGAACATTATAGTTATTTAGATGAAAATAAAGAAGAATTAAGCACGATATTTGATGTATGTGACAATGAAGTCGATATATTAAAGAAATATACAGTCTATGTTTGTGGATATTCAATACAACAATATAATGAAATGCCTTATGTTCAATATCTATTTGTCCAAGAAAATGGGAATTATGACCTTCCATACTTTACCTTTCAGTGTTCTACTAACATTTCAGTCGACGAGTCGGAAGAAATGTCTCCAAAACAAGTGGTTTTTCAAAACGAATGTATGAAACATATTTTGAAATTTATCGAACCTTTAGAAGAAACGAATGATGAGTCTGTTCCCTTTCATCCACAATTTCAAGGGTTCATTCAAAGTGATGTCCAAGAAGATACAATTTACGCTTTCATGAATATTGACCACTTCCACGCAAATAAGGGTGTGTTTGGTGTTATGGATGAAATTGTTAATAAACATAGTATATTAAATATTCCCATCTCAGCACATGTATTCCAACTATTTTATAATTATCCTAGTCTGATTCATATTAAAAATCAATGGGGTAATCAAGTCGAATTACCCAATTTATTATACAAATGTATATTTGAGGATAATGATTATAAAAATGTCCAAGAAACAAATGAAGATATTATTTCTATTATTGATGATCGTATTGAACACCCCATTTTAGGAAATAGCTTTATTTTTTCTTGTGAACCAATTGATGAATCGAACAATTCTTCCATTAAACGGTATTTAGGGTTTTTATCAGATCCACTATATTTAACGAAATCATTGGATTCTTTTGAAAGCGACGAGTCATTTGCTTTGGGTTCTGTCATTCCTTCTATTGTTGATTATAGTAAATCCTTTTTTTCAAAAAAAGACGACGAATCAAAGGATGAACAAGAAGAAACCGAAGATGATAATAAAGAAGAAGAACCCGAAGATGATGAAAAAGAAGAAGAAACCGAAGATGATGAAAAAGAAGAAGAAACCGAAGATGATAAAGAAGATGAAACCGAAGATGATGATAAAGAAGAAGAAACCGAAGATGATGAAAAAGAAGAAGAAACCGAAGATGATAAAGAAGATGATGAAACCGAAGATGAAACCGAAGATGAAACCGAAGATGATAAAGAAGATGAAACCGAAGATGAAACCGAAGATGAAACCGAAGATGAAACCGAAGATGAAACCGAAGATGAAACCGAAGATGAAACCGAAGATGAAAAAGTTATATTATCAAAAACTGAACAAAAAGAATATTTATTAGATTTAATGGAACAACATAGCGGGTGTGTATTCTTCCCTATTAAACAAAATAGCAAAACTATTTCAGCATGGTCTATACGAAATAGCAACTATTTTACAGAATTATAAAATCATTTTATAATATAAATGGAAAATGCTAATAAAGCACAACAATTAGTAACAAAAAATATGGGAAAAGGATTACAAAATACAACTAAACTTGCCGGTGCTACAAAAAATAAACTCAAAATGTTACTAGGAGATTTTGATCTAGGAGTATTTGGAAATATTTTGATTTCTTTGGTAATCATCTATATTTTATACAAAGCATGTTGGGCTTATTTGAATAGTTTTAATTATAATACTCAGATGGACTTTATTAAACAATCGTTTTATTATTGGGCATGCATTTTAGCAATTATGGTTGCGTATGCGGCTCTAAGTAGAAGAAAATAAATAATTATTTTGAATTATACAATTATTTATTAATGATGTTTGCGACTCTTATTACGTTTTCTTTTAGAACGTTTTTTTGTTTTATAACGACGTTTTTTGCCGATTTTTCGTCCACCTTTTAATCCACATATTTCTTCTGATACTGGTTCCACACTTCCTGATTTCCCACACAAGGAATGAGTTTTAAATTTATTTTCTGCTTCTTCTGCCGTTTTTTTTTCAATAGGTACGCCTTCTTTTAAATCAAATTCTGATATTGCTTCTGCGATGCTTTTATTTTCCAAATTTTTATCTTTTGTAGTAATAAAATGCCAACTATTTGAATTACGAATTGGTCCGATTAATGGGTCTTTTTTGAGTTCGTCCAAATCAAACAGAACCTTTTTGTCACCGATATTTATTGGGAAACTCTTCAAATAGTCACGCATAATATGAGAATGTGTAACAATATGAACTTTATTTTTCTGATGATGTTGTTTATAATAATTTGAATCACTATTATACCAATCCATAAATTCTTTTAAATTTCCAGTTTTTGTAAATTCAGGACCATTATTTGGACCAGCACTATCTTCTATGCCACAGAAAGAACTTAATTTATATGGTTCGTTTCCATTTTTTTCATATTTAATTTCTTGTGCTTTATCTGCCCCTTTTTTTGGCGGCAATGTTAAAACAATAGTATTTGGTAAATTTCTATACCATGTCATTCGTTTGTCTTCAGGAAATAGTTCATCTATACCACTGTTAGTTGTACAATAAATATGTAACTCATTTAAGAATTTTCGAAATTTAGATGCCATATGTGCGATTGGTTTTGGAAAATTACCCGTTTCTAGTTGTCCATGAAACTCTTTCAAATAAGGACTTACATATAAATTCAATTTGTCAACTGGAGTCAAATTGGTTCCATATAACAAGACCGCAGTAATCCATGTCCTGTATAAATTCGATACATATACATGATCGAAATTAAAATACGATTTTTGGCCTTCTTGTTGAGCATATTTAATTGTTTCAAATATGCCGTATACAGTTGCTCCGGGTTCAAAATCTTTACCAACTTCGACCCTACCAAAAGTCAGTTTACTTATAAATTGTCCATGTTTTCCCATATCAATATTATTACAACTCAATACGTGACGTGTAAACTGAAAATTTGTTTCTGTATGTTCAATAGTTTTTTTAGAATCGTCTTCATCAGGTTTATTCGTTTCTATAAGTGCGTTTTCAAATACATGTCGTTTTTCATCAACAGTACCTGGTGGTATTACGTTTGTGTCATCATATGGTGTTTCACCACCAATATGATGTTTATCCCCACCTCTTTTCTTTATTTTTCTACTATATTTTTTCACCATTCTATAAAATAATACTATATATTTTTTAAATATGATCGCAAACAAATTTTTCTACTTTTGGTGCTTCACCATATATATAATCCTTCTTATGTGGACAAACAGACAGTTGTTTTAATGTAGTAATCGGATTACCAACCACAGTATCATCAATATCAACATAATTATGTTTGTATTTGAGTAAACGCAAATTGCTAAACGCAGGTTCTAAATCACGTTGATACAATTCGGCAATAGAAATTAATAGTTTTCGATTCCCTGTTTTGGCATATTCATCTTTTAATAAATCAAGAGATTCCATAATTTGATATATTTGATCGCGTTTTCTGAATATTTGTTGTTTATTTTCAATATTATTGTATATTTCATCATAGTCGTTTTCAACTTCTTTATATAATTTACTTGTTTCTTGAAAACGCTCCAAATTTTCGTCGAAATGTTTACTTGCGGTTTGATCGGAAATGTATTTAAATATAGAATCCATCTTGGATACAATCATTTTTTGTTTGTCATCTTGTATTTCGTCTAAATATATGTTTAATAAATCATAAATACTATAAAATTCTCCTTTATATAACTTGATGTTCAAGTCACATGGTTTCACAGTATCCCCGCATGAAGCAATATATCGATTATCCACTAATCTAAAATGGGTATTTACATTGCGTTTACAATGAATACATGGTGCCTTTACTCCTTGTATACGACGTTTAGAATCTTTTTTGGAACTACCTTTATCGTATGCTTGACGCTTTAGTTTACGCAGTTTTGTTTCGTATTGCGTTTTCAATTTAAAATAACTATTCACACCTTCCAAATAATCCAATTTCTTCTTGAATTTTTGAACACTTTCTTCGTCGTTATTTTCTTCAATCTGTATGAATGGATTATTTTCCATTTCTAATTTGCTAATAGAAGACGGAACATTTTGTAATACTAAAACGGGATTATTGGAACAAATTAATTCTCGTAATTTGTAAGAATTTGCTAAATTGAGTTCTCGGAGTTGATTATTTTCACATTCCAATATTTCTAGCGTTTCGGGCAAATTTTTTAATTCAATTAATTCATTATTGGAAATATTAAGAACCTTTAATTTAGGAAGAGAACCGCAATCAAATTTAGTAATTTCATTGTTGTTGATTGAAAGAGTATCCAAAGAAACGGGTAAATTTTCCAATTGAACAAGCATTTGATTGTTACAATGAATTGTTTCTACACTATCGGGAATATTCAATAAATTTGTAATTTGACCCTCCTTTTCCACAAAAATAGATTTCACATTTTTAAACCCGCGATCTTGTAAAATAGAAAAATCAATATTCCCGGACAACACTTGGGAAATCCGGATTTCTTGGACATCCACACTGTTTAATTGATTTAATAAACCAATAAATAGTGTTTGACCATTATTTTCTTCAAGTAGTTGTTCTCTTAAATCAGAATTATTCATTTTATAATAGATTATAAAATAAAGAAATATTATAAATTTCCTATCGGTGACGTCATAAGATTTTTTTGCTGAGCTTGATAAAATCGAATTCGGTCTAATACATGTTGTTGGTCTTTATACAGTTTCTGTTGAACTTCATAAGCACTTGGTTTTCCTTTATACCGATAATATAAAAATATTCCAATAACTAAAAATAAACATACTAAAACTCCACCGTTTAAAAATATGGAATATGTTTTAGTTCTAGTTTCATGACAAGATTTCAAATTAGATTGTAAATGTTCCATAAAATTACTTTCAATCAACTGTGGATAGTCCATTATATGATTCTTTTGAAAAAAATTGCGCCCATATAACTATTTTTACAGAAAACATGAGTTTACAATATCTTTCGTTTATGTATATAGATGTCGGAAGATCATAGTCATAATGAATCAAAATCAAAACCAAAATATTTGATGACATTACTTTTACTATGTATTGGATTTAGTGTACCTCTTGGACTTTGGTTTAGCGTTGTATATGATTCGGAAGGAGGGTTTGGAAATTCGATGTTAATCTATTTGGGCGCATATATTATCGGTTTCATTGCAACCTTATTATATTATCGAATGGCAGTCCAAGACGATACTGAAGCAAAAATAGATAAAATTTCAAAATCCAAGGTTTCTTCAATTGCGGGAAGTACATTTGCTGCCTTTTTGGTTTTATTAATCACCGTTGTAATTTTAGCAATTAATCCAGATTTAATCACTATATTCGAAAACTCAATTGGTATATGGGTTATAGGAATTTTAGGATATAGTGATTTTATTAATGAAATATTTAAAAGTTCCATTTTTGGAAAATTGCGCGAATCATCTGACGCGACTATATTTAATCAGAACTTTTTATTAACTCAATTCAATGAAAAAAATATAGAAGAATTCGTCAAATTTTTCAAAGAAGATTGTGGAAAACAGGAACAATCCACTCCAGGAATGGACTTTCCGTTTGATTTTTATCCAGTATTTGAAAACGAAGGACAATTGTCAAAATTACAAAGTTTGGTAAAAATGAAAAAATTAGTCGGTTACTTTTCTTGGATTTATTTGACAAGTGTCATTAGTTTATTAGTAAGTTTAATTGGTGTAACAATGAAAACAATGTAATTAAATATTTGAATATTTCAATATGATATGAGAATTGAAATGTTCATCGGTTTACATTTTCAAATAAAACAAAACTGCTAAATACGAAAAAATTGCCAAACTAATTGCGACTGCCCAAATAGGAACAACCGTTTTATTCTGAAATCCTACACCAAATTGACGAAATTCTCCATCTTTACCATAAGCAAAACTGGGTTTACATGCGTGAAATGATGTGAACAAAATTAAGAATAATGCGATCGCATAATTGGTTTTATATAATCTTACAACGGATCTTTCAAACATAATATTTTGTATATACATGATTTACAAAATTTTATAATGATTTGACTTAGTTTTCTCTAAAGTCATTGTCTATATCTTCTTCGTAATACGCGCCATCTGCGTCATCACCCATGAAATTACGAATATCATTTGCCTCTTCTTCATAAAAGTCGTCTATTTCTTGATTATCTTGTTGTTCTAAATCTTGAACCGACACTTGAATTACACTATCTTCTATGTCAATATTTTCTGGATTTGCCATTTGATCAAATAATTGGTTGCGTTCTTCTACATAGCGCGCCTTGTCATAATTAACTAATCCTTTTTTTAACCCAACGTTCCATCGTCCCAATTTCAATATTTTCTTCGTATCTTCGACACGACGTTCGTCATCGTCCATGTTTTTCAAGAAATCGGTAATCATTTTCTTTTCGTTTAACCTGGATCGTGTAATGCGTTTTTGAATATCGCCATATTTCAAATCGACGGTTTTCTTGTTGTTCATTTCCATATTGATAAGAGTGAGCAATAACTCTCCAATCCTGGTTTTGAGTTGTTCATGTTGACCTGCAACAATTTGAACTTCTTCTAAATCATCGGCATATTGTTCTTGGACTTCATTTAAATCTTCTTCGTTTGATGTACCAATAATTGCGTTCGATCGTTCATTTTGTATATCTTCGCGACGTATCGTTTTACTTGTAATAAAATCAACTTGTAATAATTCGTCGTTATCTGCTGCTTTAATATATTCGTATAATGTGGAATAATACACATAACTATAAATCATATACAAAGTGCGTTTTGTAAACAAAGAATGATATGATAAAGCAGGTTGTTCATCTTTTGGTGGTACATGAATCGGTAAAAACGCAGGAATAAGGTTTAAAAAGGTACTCAAATGCGTCAATGATTCTTGGACATGTTGTAATACATTTTTCAATGACCGATCATTTTTAAAACCGTTTAATCCTTCATAAGAATCGGCAATGAATTTTGAAATATCTTGTTCGTGGAAATTAACGAAATTCCAATGTTTATGGACTTTACTACTATGATCATGATTATTCATAATTATTTCAGGATAAACGCGAGAAATCGAAAATACAGATTCGCGTATAAATTGAGTAACGTTATACATCGACGTTTCATCTTTCTGTGTTAATCCTTTACCGTATTCGTAGGTTTCGTCCATATTCCAAATATGGACATTTGCTAATTGTTCTTCCAATTTTTTCTTTTTTGAACGAGGCATTTTGGCGTGACTACCTACAAATTCGACAATACGTTCCAATAAGTTAGTATTTGCGTGAGACAACCAATTGTTTAGTTTATATGTTTCTTCACTGTCTTCCGCAATCATTGATTTCGGATTGTATTTATTTAGTACTCCATTCATAAGATCGCAGAATTTACTACATAGCGGAATATCATCGTCATCATTGTTTTGTTCTTGGACATATTGAAATAGGTCTTGAATTGCCGAAACATCATTTCCTTTTTGTCTTACTGTATTGTTAGTTATAATATTACGTTTATTGACAATATCCATTAATTGAAGCAAGTTTTGATTGGAGAATTTTTTCCCATTTTCTTTCAAAAAATTAATTTTATCCGTTAAGGATACTCTTGGATTATATTCGGTAAGTTTTTCGGGGAAAAGTGCTCGTATTTCCATGGGAATGGGCGCCTGTGTATCTAAATTACAATAGCGTATGAATGCCAGATACACATTTTTCTCAAAATGATCTTGTTGTAAACCCATATCATATGTTAATCCACTTTTTCTTGGATCGAATAAAAAGGGAGCAACAGTGCGTTGCTTTACATCATTAATTATTTGTTCCCATCCACGAATCATCCGATTGTATACCATGAGTTCTTTGTTATTATCTTCAAAATAACTCAGACATGTGTTGGTTTTCTTATCATTACAACACGCATTTTCCGTAAAAAAGATATTGGACGCAGTTTTTAATAACAATCCTTTCGACCGAACAATTTTATTAATATTTTCCACGATGGCAAAACTAAATTGCGTTATTTTTGATTTAAACATTGCGATTTGTATACGTTGTTTATTATTACCGGTTTTCTGCATTTCGTCTAATTCGTTTTTGTAATCACTTGGTAAACCCTTGAGAGTTTTAGTGATTTCAAATGGTATTACGGGTGGGAGAAATTGAACCCATTGTTGAATAGAATATTCGTTTGGAATATCTAAGTCGGGATGCTCTAATAAATATTCATCTTTCTTAACATACGCATTTATGATGTCATTGCGAGGCAAAATTGCCTGTTTTATAATTTGTATCATGTTTTGTTTCAATATTTCAATTGGTAAAGGTTTTATCGAATTCCACGGTTTTGCGCTTTTCATTTTAATAGTTCCCAATATACAAACCATATAGTCTAATCCACTCGTATCTTCGATGGCACCCCCATGGTCAGGAAATCCACGAAATGATTGGACACAACCGGGGAATGTTTTTTGTGTTTTGAAAGGTGGTGTTTGTGTTTGAATACATACTAACAATACCGATGTAGTAATTAAAATGATCATTTTATTGCGATATATTTCGTAAGGTGGCAATTTTTGCGGAGGACTTTTGTCGAGCGCTTCTTTGGCATCTAATTTATATATTCGTTCGCTTTTTACATTAGAGGTTTCATTAATAAGTTCCAATGTCATACGTAAACATTCATCTTCTATCGTTTCAGATGAAATACCGATGTGACCACATAATGAACGAATTAGTTTGAATACCATCTCACTTTCAGGATTTTCAAAAACACGATCCGATATTTTTCGTTTTCGCTGTAACGCAGTAACGGTTACTTCTAATGCGTCTTTTTCAATAACGTCATTTGATACAATTTTTAACCCATGTTCATCGTAATTACTTTCGTCGACAAAATCGAGTTTTTGTAATACACAATTACATTCCTTATCATAAACAGAATCGCCGTCAACAATACCTTGTTTGCGAATAATGTCATTGAGTGTAGCCGAATAATCTTCATTGGATACAAATGCGCGGGCTAATTGAAACAGTGATTTGGGAAGTAATTTTACATTTGTTTCTGAACAATATAACCAATATTGATTGTCGCCTAATTCTTCAACCATGGGATCACGACAAAATTGTTCCGAAAATTGGACAATATCCTGTTGTTTCTTTGGAAAATCATCTTGTCCTAATATATTTTCCAATTGTTCTGCGTTTGGAGATTTTATGCGCGATATTTCCTTAATATATTTCCCCATTTCATGAGCAATAATATTATATTTATATAATTGGACTTCGCGAAGACGATTCATTTGTTTTAAATGCTTCATAGAAAGTTCGACACGTTCTTTCGTTTTTTCTTGAATTTGTTCGGAAGATTCAGCAAATCGTTGGTCGAATTCATCTAGAATTTTTTTCTTTTGATTTAATTTCATTGTTTTGGTGCTTCCGGGTAAATCGTCACATACATTTGTTTTACGATCTTTAAAACAAATTTTACTCATGTTACAAAAGAGTGTATTGTTATTAATGAACGCTTCTTCATCGACACTTTCGTCATGAACCCAATGATTACCCATACGCTTATAATAAGCAGTTTTTTTTAATATATCAGATTCTTTTAATAATTCCTCTTTTTCTAATTGCGTTAAATCTGATATTTTGGTTGCTTCTGGCAATTTTGGAACTATTTCTAATAAAGCATATTCACCCTCCCTGACCATTTTTTTACCTAGAACCATATTTTCAGCAACTTCAATCGCAATTTTGGGTGGATATTCATGTTTTTGAACGAGAACTTCTTCCAGAAATTCTTGGAATTCATCATTCCCAAATTTCTTTTTCTCATCCTTGTATTTGTCTAATAAATCGTACGGACTGTCATCAAATTCTTTGTCGTAAAACACTTCCTTTTCGCCATTGTCTTTTTGTAAATCTTTCAATGAACCATATTTCTTAGACATAATACGACGCGCACAATCATTGGCTTTGATTTTTTCAATATTTGACATATCATCATTTTCATCCAATTGTAATGAATCCATTAATGATTCTGGACTGATGAGAGAATTCATATATAATGCGATCATGTTACTGAATAATACAATGCCGTCTGATTTATACATTTTGGACAACCATTCGAAGGAATCTAATTTAACAGTATCCTTCTTATCGTGATTTATATGATAATATTCACTTATAACAGAGAACATATCTTTCTTTTCTTCTAATATTTTTTCCATAACATGGGGTAATACTTGCGATTTATAACCACGAATCGATTCTCTGTATTTTGTAAATTCATCCTTCTTTTCTGACATTTTTACTAAAAATTCTTTGCGTTGTTCTTTAATAAAATATCGAATTGCGTTATATTGACTATAATTCAAATCATCGTTATATATCAAAAAGGGTTCCAATTTGTTTACAAAACGCTGTGTTGCCAACATACCTGAAAAATGACTTTTGTCATAAAATTTCTCCATTAAACGAACAATATTTTGCGTGTCCGGAATGATTGACTGTGAAAATTTTTGGAATCGTTCAGGACGGTTTTCTAATGATTCACCTAACGAAAAGTGTTGTATTTCATTTTCAAATGAACCAGATAAAGCATTTTCCCAAACGTCTTTATCTAATTCTTTATTAAAATCATCAATGACATGATTATTAATAGTTAATTTCTTATTGAATATTTTGTATAAATACAAAAAGTTTTGCGAATATTGGGATTTTTGTAATATAGATGATCCAGGCAAATCTATATTCGAAAAATAAAATACAGGTTTTGGCAACATCATCATTGACTGAACATTTATCGATTCATTTGGAGTCATTTGATTTCTAATAAACACTTTACGTCCCGTCTTAGACATTTTTGGTTCCAAATAGTTATTTCCCAAATTATACTTTTGAATAACATATTGTTTGCGTAAATATTGTACATTGTTTTTATCATTTCCTATCACAGTACTATAAAAATTATCCAAATTTTGAACAATACTTTCGAGTGAACTTTGAATTTCCTTTGAAAACGTTAAACTTGGAAGATCGTTTGACGGAGATTCATATGGAACAAAAGACTGATTTATTTCTTGATTATATTTCACATACGCGCTTTCACTGCCACTTTGTAACCGATTTTTCAAATAATCTTCTTGTAAATCGGCATCTTTTGTAAGGACTTCTGTATTTTTATATTCACTTACATCTTCAAAAATTTGGTTATTTGGCATATACACCTTGCGTTTTAAAGAAACCACTGGCATTACCCATTTTAATTTTGTATCCAAATTAAAAATGTGTTCCGATAAAGGTTTATGACCAATACCGTGTAATTTCATACCGTATAAATTACCATTGTCGTCGAATTTTGAAAATTTATTACGTAATTCACGAAAACGTTGAATTAATAAATGAATATCATTTTTCACACGATCAGTACGATCTTTATTTGGTACTTGTGAAAGTAATACATTTAACATATCGTTTGTTTGCGTTTCGATTCCATAGCGTTTTTGTTGTTCCGACAATTCAATTTCTTGAACAAGTTCTCCAAGATCTTCTCCATATATAATTTCATTTGCTGAACGATACATACTAGTTAATTCTTGTTTTAACGTTTTGTCGCCTTCCACCGATTCGGGTACATTAATCAGCATTTCACCCGAAGGTAGGTATTCCATAGACGATGCTGGTTCATTTTCCATTTGTTGAATATCAAAGTCTGAATCATCGGGTATGCTTTCTTTAATGTTAATAAGGGACTCGATTTTGTCTAATGACGCCGGTTTTGTGCGTATTAATATTTGCTCAATTGGAATGTCCTTAGGAATGCCTTTGTATTGAAAATCAATATAAATAACACCTAAGTCGGGGTAAGTAGTAATTTCGATCATATCTTCTTCTAAATTGGTAATTTCACCAGTTATGATTGTAGGAACTTCGCCACCAAAATGAATATCCACCCATGTATTCGGTAATAACATGTGTTGTCTAGCATAACCTTTTTCTTCACTGCGACCTAATAAAGATATTTCAATAATACTTTCATCACGAATATTACCGTCTTTATCAAATTTAATATCAGTAATCGATTGATTTTGAATATTAGTTATACTCATTTTTTCATCGTCAATAAATAAAATATAAAAGGTTTGTTTATCATAGAGTTGATTATTTGGTGCACTTATTTCAATAACATCCCCGAGTTCTAAATGGCATGAAATTTTGGATTCTTTTAATTTACTTTTATTCAATTGTGTAGACTCATTATTTTCATTATTTTCATTATTTTCATTATTTTCATTATTTTCATCAATTTCCAACATACTATTTGTTTCTATAGATGACATTATATAATAACTATACAAATTTCATTTGAAAACAGAACCATATATTTACTAAACCCTCGGTATTACAAATGGAATATTCTCAATTCGTAAAGGGGTTAAACGATGTTTCATAATATCGATTATAATACTATGAAATTATTATTAGCATTTTTGTCATTATGTTTTTACAAATTAAATGCGTCTTATAATGAACATTTAATTGAAACTGCTCTGAATATATCGCAATCCTCTTATTGTTTATCTAAAATGGATACATGGGAATGTCAAACATGTTCATCGAGTAACATTTATGAAACAAAACTAGATCAAAATAGTGAATTAATTATTTTCGGATATAATAATGATTATGAGTGTATGTTTGTTGGGTTTAGAGGGTCATCGAATATACAAAATTGGATTTCCAATATACAGATTTCACAAATACAACCATATGACGACCAAGAAATATTTGTAGATAAAGGGTTTTATCATTTATATGATAATTTGAAACCATCTATATTGGAAATATTGTCTTCTTTAGCAACTAAATATAATACAAACAAATTACTAATTACAGGTCATTCTATGGGCGGTGCGTTGTCCACATTACTTGCGTTTGATATAAAATACAAGAATTATGATTATGATATTCAATCTGTCATTACATTTGGTTCCCCGCGTGTTGGAAATGACTATTTTTCTAAATATTTCTATTCCTTCCAACTTTATTCAAAACGGGTCACCCATTATTATGATATTGTCCCCCATGTTCCGGAAGAATTTTTGAATTATGAACATATTTATAATGAAGTATGGTATAATGAGGAAAATAGCAATTATAAAATATGCGACGATGAATTGAGTGAAGACAATTATTGTTCAAATTCATGTGCGCCAACTAAATGTACAAGTACATCCGACCATTTAAATTACCTAAATATTTCAATGGGAAATGATGGATTATGTTAAAAATGGAAATAAAAATCTATATATTGTATATAGCGATGGAAAGAGGACTTATGATGTTTATTCATTCATTAATTATTGCTTTATTTGCGTATTTTGTCATGGTATTTGGATTGAAGCAAAGCACAATTGTTGCTGAAGATAGGAGTGTATTATTTGGTGCGTTAATATTAGCATATATGGTGATGTTTGGTCATGGATTACCTGTAAAAATGAATAAGAATATTATGTAAAGGCAAAGAATATAAATATTATTTTAGTAATAATATTAATGTCTATTTATCCGGAATGTACATTACCATTAATAGTGTCATCCAAAGTAAAATGTAAGAAACAAAATATAGACGGTTATGAACATGAAATATGGAATTATGATTCGAATTATATATGTTTTGATGAAAATGAAAGTATAAAGAATTGCCGCTCGGTTATTTTTTCGTATCCTCAACATCATTTATTGTCAATATGTCCGGGAAAAACAACCGACACAACCACATTTTGTGAAAAGCACCATTGTTTTGACAACATATATGTAAATGAATATATTGACGGAACAATGGTACATTTATTTTACGATAAGCGTCGAAAGATGTGGGAAATATCTTCCAAAAATCATATAAGTGGTAGTCAAAAACTTCAAAATAAGAATACAAAGGCACTCAAATCATTATTAACTATGTTTAAAGAAGCATTAGGTTATAATAGTGAAGATTCGTTACAAGAAATAACATCATTGAAATATTTTCCAAAACATTATTGTTATCAATTTGTATTATTACATCCCGAAAATACAATATTATATCCAATTACTTCTTCAATGATTTATATGGTTGCGGTATATGACATCACTCCGAATAGTCATAGAGCACTTAACATTCCCCAATGTATTTACGAACAATGGGATTTTTTACAAAATACTCGTATTTTGTTTCCAAAACAAAAAAAAATAAACAATTGGGAAGATATATCAAAACACCAATTATCGATATTTCATGATTCGAAAAACGTTAGTGGTTATATGGCACTACATGTAGAAAGTGGAGAACGGGCAAAATTTATGAATCCAGAATATATTCAAGCAAAAGAATTGAACAAATGTTCTCCGAGATTAGGATTATATTATTTGTGTTTACATAAGAAAAATTTAGTAAAGGATTATTTATGCTATTTCCCACAATTTAGGCGAACCTTTAGAAAATTTCAAGAATTATTTCAAGATTATATTGAAGAATTACATGCGGCCTATTTAGTAAAATATGTTTGGAAAAATTCAACGAGTGGAAGAATGAATGAAAAGTATTTTCCTTATGTAAATGATATACATCGAGAATTATATATTCCGTCTTTGCGCACTTCGCGAATAAGAGTAACAAAATCATTAGTGTATCAATATATGATGAAAAAACCCCCTGGTGAATTGTTGTATATTTTATGTGAATGTCGAAGAAATTGCGGTGTAAATATCATATAGGTATAATTATATAAAAAAAATGTAGTATGATACTATATAATGTTTTTATCATCACTTTTATTTATTATGACTGGCATTACTGCTAGAATGAATGAATATATACCTACAATTGATATGGAATCATATCAAGTAACCCATAATATGGATATTCAATTGCCTCAATCATTCACATGGTCGAATGTAGAGGGTGTGAATTATTTAACGAAAAATTTAAATCAACATATACCTGTATATTGTGGAAGTTGTTGGGCTCATGGTAGTGTTAGTTCTTTAGCAGATAGAATAAAGATAATGAGAAAGGCAGCGTGGCCTGATATAAATCTAAGTATTCAATTTATTTTAAATTGTCAAATGGGTGGTTCGTGTAACGGTGGAGATCATTTGGCAACATATAAAGCAATTCATGAGTACGGATCAATTCCTTATGAGGATTGTATGGTTTATCAAGCATGTAGTTCTGATTCAAAGGAGGAAGCATGTAAAGACAAGCAACAATTTGAATGTACTCCGAATAATATATGTAAAACATGTGATACATTTAGTAATCGTGGAGGTGTATGTAATCCTATTTTACATTATCCGAACGCTACAGTAGCAAGTTATGGAGCAGTTCGCGATAGTGATAATATGATGGCAGAAATATATAAGAATGGACCTATTGCTTGTGGTATTAATGCTGCCGAAATTGATGATTATAACGGCGGTATTCTAGATGTTCCTAAAAAGTTAAAAACAATAAATCATATTATTTCAGTAGTAGGATGGGGATATGATGAAACTATAGATAAACAATATTGGATAATTCGTAATTCATGGGGATCATATTGGGGAGAACTCGGATTTATGCGTTTAGTATTAGGTGAAAATCAATTAGGTATTGAAAAAACATGTGCTTATGCTATACCCGGCAATTGGACATTACATAATGTTCCTTGTTATGAGGATGGAAGTAATTGTATGGTTTAAATTACTATGGGTGAGGGGGGACCTGCCTTTTTAGCTTAGTGGTAAAGCGTCAGTCTTGTAAACTGAAGATCGCGTGTTCGATTCGCGCAGGAGGCATTATTATGTTTTACTTAGTAAAACACAATATACTCGTTTTTGTATTATGCGGAATTGTATAGTTCCGAAAGTTTACTTAATACTTGTAAATATTTGCTTGTATGCTGTTTGTTTTTTTCATCCATATGACGGATAGGTTCTTTAATAATTTCGATAATACGAACGACTTCGTGAGCATTTGCTATTTCAGATAAATCATCCGCATAATCCTTATCGATGAAATAGTCAACATTACCACTGTTAATCTCTTCTTTATAATGCTCATATACATGAGTGTACCATATTTTAATAATAATAGACGGACTTGCCATTTTAATCATTTCAAAAGATTTCTTACCTTTTGCGATTTCTTTATTTTCGGGATAAATTGTTTTAATATCATCTAGAAAGGAAAAGAATTGAGTATTAAATGTTTTCAACAACGTTGATTTATCGGGCATATTGAATAAATATATATATGAAGTATTTTTATATATATTATTGTATTATTATATATAATGATTTGGAACGAAAAGTTAATTTACATTGTTCTTTTAGTCATAGTTTTCATAGTATTTATTTATTGTAATCAAGATTATTTTTTTCCAGTAAAAGAGTCGGCATTATTTTCTAAAGTTGAGTCGGCACCTCAACCGAATGAACGCGACGCATACAACGAAAATAAAGGAATAACTAGTAATATTTCTTCAATAACAAATGATAGAAATTTGGATAATGTGGATGCGCAAATTAATGATTGTCAAAAATTAATCGATGAAATAAATTCGATCGTACCTCGAAGTATTGGAGATATTTCAATACAATCCGTAAATCAAACAGATAATTTAGAAGATGTTAAAATCGAAATCAAAACGTCGACAATACAAGAATTAGACCCAATTACAAATACTATTGCACCGACAAGTAAATGGCAATTATATGCTACACTACCTCGTGGTAAACAGGGACCCTCTGGCATACAAGGTGAAAAGGGCGAAACGGGTGAAATTGGAGAAACTGGAAAGATAGGAGAACCAGGTCAACAAGGTCCTTGGGGAAAAGATTGTGATAAATGTTAATTATTATCGTAATGATAAAATAACATACATATTTATATTAATGTATACTTATTTTTTTATTTCACTAATTATCATCATGGTATTATATTTAGTAAAATCTAAAACGATTGAATCTTTGGTTTCTGAACCAGTTACTATAACTGATCCCGATAAAGACGAAAAAGATTCCTTATTGCTAGGAAAAGAAAATAATGAAAAAACGACAGATATTTACAGTAAGAGTACTTATTTAACTGCCAATAAAATTAATTATAATCTACTAGACAGTAAAATCGATATGTTAAAGCAACAATATAACGCATTGAATTATAATTATAATAATTTTCAATTTCAATTAGGTCAAATAGTAACCGGTACAAATCCAAATGACGATATTAACATGAATATTGGTGGTAGTTTTCCTGGAAATGTAAAATTATCTTTTTATTTTCCACCACCGTTGCCAGGAATTCCGGGGGAAAAAGGTGAACAAGGTGAGATAGGTGGCATGGGACAAACCGGTCCAGAAGGTAAACAGGGGAAAAACGGTCCATTTGGTTCATGTCCAAAATAATTATGAAGTCATATTTTATAATAACATTACTATAAAATATGTCAAAGATTGGAAGTTTAGAAACCCCAAAAGAAATGCCAGCAAGTATAGTTCAACGTATTAAAAATTTGACATGTCCGCCGCCAATTATGCCTTCGCAAACATCTGGAAGATTAACCGGAATACAAAAACAGATTGCCGATCAAACCCGAAAAATCGCATCTTTAGAGAAACAAATTAGCGATTTAGAATCACGTATTAATATTTCTTTTTCGGCAAATCCCGAAATAAAATTCGATTTACAACCAGGACAACTTCCATATATTGATATTGATGGAACAGTTGAAAATGTTGTATTAGATTTTCATTTATGGCCAGCGAGACAAGGCATACAAGGGTTACAGGGAGTTCAAGGAGAGCAAGGTTCATACGGATTACCGAATAATATTCAAGGACAACCTGGTATATCTGGGTATTATGGTATTAAAGGTAATTATAGAAAATAAAATCATATAATTGTATATACGTAATAATTATATGGGAAGACAAAATTGCGGCGGAAGACAGTGGGCATGTGGTTGGACATCTTTAAGCAGTACATATAAGAATAATAATAATAATTCGAACGCAATTCGTAGACAATTATTATCATTGTGTGGTGCGTGTGTACAAGAGTTGATCGCTGCCTCGCCTTATTTACCATCAAATACTTATCAAGGTTGGTTAAATGAAATAAATACCATAACAAATACAATGCCCGCATATAAAATTAGTGCGAATCGAGGATCATATCAATATTGCACAAGGTGGAAGAGTAGTTGGTTATTTTGGAGACGATGTGTGCAGAGGGGAAACCAATATTTTTGGGATGTAAACGTAAACAATAATTACGCAAGTCAACTGAATAATTTAAAATCACAAGTACAAGGAATTCGAAATTCAATACCCACCACAGTCTTTAATAATTGTTCAAATCCGTATACATTAGTAGATCAAAATGGAATGAACAGTTGTGGTTTACAAGAAAAAATAGAAACGCAAAAAAAATCGTCAGAAACAACACAAATGATGCAATCAAATAGCGAAGTATTAGGAAGTATTAAAAATACATCTGATTTTCCGCAATTTAGTTTAGCAACGGGTCGAGATGGTACAGTAAATAAAATGTATGATTGGAATCCTATGGACAACCGTTCTACTTATAATTCGAATTATGCGTCGTCAAGAAAAAATGATATTGAAAATACATTAAACGCTTATAATAATGCAATTCCACAACAATACAATAAATGTAGTAATCCAAATACATCAATAAGTGTAGATAGTAACGGAGTTCCAAATTGTGTATCTAATGAATATAATAGTGCTATTAATAATTGTAGCAAAGCATATGAAATGTCTCAAGTGTATGAATATGGAACAGATAAACTCATGCAATTATGGACTGATGTTTCTAATAGTGTACCTGGGAATACATTGACTACAAATAAGACGGTATTGACAACAGCAAATGATTCCTGTAACAAATGGATTGACATGTTCAATGTATGGCAAAAAAAGGAGGATGAGGCAATGGCTAAACCATGTGATCCCGAACGACCTATCAGTTCGACAAATGATAAAGTTATCGGCGTAATGGTAGATGATTGGTTTGAAAAATCTTCAAATCATATAGATGGATTGAATAAAAAGTTGAACGATTTGAAAAATAAATTAAAAAATATGCCGAACATATTAGAAATAAATCCGGACAATATTATTGATGCCACGCCTGGAATGATGGGTACAGTAAGTGTTAAAAATAAAGTTGTCCCATTTGGGGAAATGCCTACACAATATTTAGAAATGATTTTACCGACAGGCGAACAAGGTGAACTCGGAATACAAGGGGTTAGTGGAATACAAGGTGATATTGGTAAAAATGGTTCTTCCGGACAAACAGGATCTACGGGTGTTCCACTTATACCAAATAATTTTAATTATAATATCTAATTGTTTTTGTATCTTTATTATATACGAAAACAATGAACCAATATGTGTTATTATTTATAAGCAGCATTCTATTTTTCATTTTGTTTTATAACTTAAATGAGACAGATACTGAGACGGATACTGAGACAGATACGGAGAAAGTGGAATCATTCAGTCCTATGACTTCGAATATTACTTTTGAAGCAAATGTGGTAGATGCTAGTTATTTAAACCGAAAATTTGAACAATTAGTAACATTAAAAGGAGAATTAGCAGAAATGCGAAATACATTATATAATAAAAAATTAACGGATTTCATAATCATTAATCCAAAATATAAAAGTATAGAAGATGACACAAATCCTCAACAATTTGACGCAGAAATAAAGAAAGACGGCAACTTTAGTAATAGTATTAATTTAAGTGTTCCGATTGGTAAAAAAGGCGAACAAGGATCAACTGGTGATCGAGGTATTCAAGGAAAATCAGGAGATCAAGGTATTAAAGGACCAGTCGGGCATTGTGGTGCTATTATATCGTAATTTATAATTATTTTTGTAAACTTATATAGCATAACTTTGTTTTGGTACATCATCCATTCGTTGCTGTTGTATTTTGTCTACAGTAACATCTTGATCTACTTTATCAGCTTGATATGTATCAGGTGGAGTTTGTATACTAATAATTTCTTCATTTGCCGATACATAATTATATATCTGTCGACGACCACCATGTCCTTTTGCACTTAATTCGTCCGGAGTTAGATTAAAAGGTGTATATTGCTCCGATGATACATTCATATAATTCGAACTTAAACTGGTCCCGACTGGTTCAATTTGTTGACTCATCATTTTCTTTTTTGTTTCCATGTTTGCTGCACCTTGAAAATGTTGAATAATATCATCCCCTAAAAGGACTTTATATCCATGTTTGACTAAAAGAAGTGCGGGAACACTTTGAATATTTGGTGGCATAATTACTTTTTTGCCATTTTCTAAAACAATATAAATTTGATTATTATTAACATCTTTTTCGCGTTTATCAATACATAAAAAATTAATTTTTTCGGTTAAATTTCCTTTGACAACGAAGTGTAATACGCGTTGACTATGTTTACAATAATTGCTATAATACAAAGTATCCATTTTGTATTATAAATAGAGTTGTATGATATTTTTATAACGCATTATTTGCTAAATATTTATTTCACACACATGCCATAGAGAAGACGGTTTTGGAAATAGAATACCGCATACATAAGAGTCGCGTATACAGCTCCGCCGACAATTTCAGGTTTAAGTCCTTTTCTGCTAAATAATCCAGCAACAAGACCAAGAAGTGTTAGAATCATGAAGATGAAAGCAATGACGGCAAGATAGTAGAACCATTCGCAATATTTGCGATCGAGAGGAGTAAATAGAGAAGCGAAACCTTGTTTTTCCATTATATACTAAATCTATATTTTTTTTTTAACTGCGATAAAAATAAAAAGATACTATATATTTGTTACTTTATCATATGGAAATTGTTAAATATTTAGTAGATGAATTTTTAGAAGAATATTATTTTGAAGTAGTTTTGTTAGTTATATTAAGTTTAATTGGAAGTATTTTAACAACGAACGTAATTACTCATTTCAATGCTACATTAATTAACGCAGTACAAACAAATTCAATGACTGATACAATTGTTAATTTTAAATATTTTGTTTCTTCGCGTCTATGGATGGCACTCTTCGTATATGGTTATAAATTGGTTCAAGATGTGATTATGACGAACTTAAAGCAATGGTTACGATTTAATTTGATAAAAATCACGTTAAAAACAAACAATGAAAATTTGAGTAATATCAATTTTACTAAATTAAATACGCCAATAAATCGTTTAGCCGAAACATGTTATTATTCCATAGGAGACGCATTAAATTACACATTCCCGTATATCATGTTTGTTATGGTGACTATTATGTATTTTATGTATCAAAATATTGAGATTGGAATTATTTTCTTAATAGGTAATATTTTATGGTGCGCGTTGATTTATTATGTATTGCCAGTATTACGCGAACGTAATATTGAATATGAAAACAATTCTATAGTAATTGAACAACATTTGGTAGAAAATTTAAACAATGTTGATAAAATTATATCACGTGGTCAAATTGAATACGAAACCTTACTATTCGATAAGGAAAAACAAGTAACCATCGATTCTCATCGAAATTATTATTATAGTGTATCGACAACCAAATTTGGCATTGAATTAATTACCATTGTTACTATGTTTGTTTGTGTAGGATATTCAATTCAGTTATATTTTGCTAAAAGAATTGATGTTATTCAGTTTATTGCCCTATTTACATTATTGATGGTATTTAAAGAACGCATGAACGCAAGTGCTAGTTTAATTAGTGACGGAATTGAACAATTGGGACGATTAGAAGCAATCGTTGGTTGGTTCAAACCCATTGAACAAAAATTAGAACTATTAAGTAAGAAATACAAAAAATATGATTTGCCATTGAATAAAATAGAATTTAAGGATGTGTCATTTTCTTACAATGCGAATTCTGAACTTATATTTGACCGTTCAAATATTTCGGTTGAAACAAATAATCATAAAATTATTGGTATAACTGGACAATCGGGAAAAGGAAAAAGTACTTTTACAAAACTTTTATTAAAATTATATAAAATCGATGGTGGAACCATTATTATAGATAATGAAAACATTGACCATATTGATCCCGACTATTTAAGAGAGCATATTACCTATATTAATCAAAATTCTCGTCTTTTTGACAAAACAGTATTGGAAAATATATTGTACGGATGTAAAGATGAAGATGTTTGTAAAGAATATTACAATGAAATATTACAATATCCAAAAGTAAAAGAATTATATCAAAATGTGAAATTGGAAGATGATCTTGCTGGATATTCGGGTGAAAAAATATCAGGAGGTCAACGCCAAATTGCAAATATTATTAGTGGATTGGCAAATCCTTCCAAAATACTTATTTTAGATGAACCAACCAACGCATTAGATAAAGAGTTAAAAATGGAATTATTAGAAATTATTCGTGTTTTTAAACAACACAAGCAATGTATTTTTATCATTACACATGACAAAGATGTATATCCATTGTTTGATGAACAATTGAAACTCTAATAAAAATGAGATAAAGGTCTTATAAATATATATATACTCTATTTATAAGATGGACAATTCTACCACATGGAATATAATTAATACGTATTTTGAAGATAATCCCCAAGCTTTAGTGAGACATCATATTGATTCTTTTAATGATTTCTATAAAAATGGAATCTATAAAATTTTTAAAGAAAAGAACCCGGTTGTCTTATATTCGAAATTAGATCCAGATACAAATGAATATATGTCGCAATGTAAAATGTATATGGGTGGTAAAGATGGATCAAAGATTTATTTTGGAAAACCGGTCATTCATGACGAAAGTAATCCGCATTATATGTTTCCAAATGAAGCGCGATTACGTAATATGAATTATTCCATGACTATTCATTATGATATTGATGTGGAATTTATAGATAAATTGAAACCTGGTGAAATGCCAAGTGTTATTGGGGAAACTATTTCGGGAGGAATGGCAAACGGTTCCATTGACTTGATTAATGGAAAAGAAGGCGATGATACAACAAATAAATTAACAACCGTAGTTAGTGGTGATCAGATAGAAGAAATGAATGAAGGAGGAAATAATATTGAAGAAATTAATAAACAATATGGTGGAGCAAGTCCAAAAGCAACCAAGAAAAAGATGAAGGACAGTGATAAAATTCAATTTGAAATGACAACCAAAGCTGCGCAAAATTTACGCGAAGCGTCCGAAACGGCAATTAACGGTAATACACAAACGCGCATACATACTTTAGAGAAAATATTCTTAGGTAAGTTTCCTATTATGCTTCAGTCCGACTTTTGTGCTTTACATGGAATGCCACGTGATGCCAGGTACAATTTAGGTGAATGTAAAAATGATTTGGGTGGATATTTTATCATTGACGGTAAAGAAAAAACTATTGTTTCTCAAGAAAAATTTGCTGATAATATGCTCTATATTAGAAAAGTGGACGATGAAAAATACTTATATTCTGCTGAATTACGATCTGTTTCAGAAAACGCATCGAAACCAGTTCGTACATTTTCAGTAAAATTATGTACTCCGTCCAAAAAATACACAAATAATCAAATTGTGGTTAAAATTCCCAATGTTCGTGCACCCGTTCCATTGTTTATAGTGTTTCGTGCGCTAGGTATTGTTTCGGATAAGGAAATTGTCTCGTATTGTCTCTTGGACTTGGAGAAATATGAATCGATGATAGACATATTTATTCCAAGTGTTCATGATGGTGCCAACATTATGACACAACAAAATGCGCTCAAATATATTGCCCTATTAACAAAAGGAAAGGGAATATCTCATGCCTTAGAAATTTTAAGTGATTATTTTTTACCTCATGTTGGTGAAACTAATTATATAGCCAAGGCATATGCTCTAGGAGACATTGTATTTCGATTATTATCTGTATATAACGGAAGTGAAATGCCAACGGATCGCGACAATTTCAAATATAAACGTATTGAACTTGTGGGTTCTTTGCTGTATGATTTATTCCGCGAGTACTGGTCAATTCAATTACGAAACATTCATTTGGAATTTGAGAAGCGGTTGTATTATAACCAAGAAATGTACGAATCAAATTTGTTTGGACTAATTACGCAAAATTATATGGATGTATTTCGAGAACGTGAATTGGAAAAGGGGTTTAAGAAGGCATTCAAAGGAAATTGGGGAGCACATAGTCATACAAAACGCATTGGTGTAATTCAAGATTTAAATCGACTATCTTTTAATTCAGCATTAAATCATTTGCGCAAAACTAATTTGCCATTAGACAGTGGTTCCAAATTGGTGGGTCCAAGAGTATTACACAATTCTCAATGGGGATTTATTGATCCCATTGATACACCAGACGGTGGAAGTATTGGACTACATAAACATTTGGCAATTGCGACCTATATTACACGAGGTGTTTCACGCGAACCCATGGTTAATTGGTTACGTGAGAAATGGGCAATGAAATTGATTGAAGAATATAGTCCAAGAACATTGGCAAATGTAACAAAGGTCATTATTAATGGATTTTTAGTGGGAGGAGTCGAACAACCAATCGAATGTATTAAAACTTTCCGATTACATCGGCGAAACGCACTTTTGCCTATTTATTCTAGCGCTACATTTGATTTCCGTTTGAAAACAATTTTCGTTTATACAGATGGTGGAAGATTAAGTCGTCCTATTTTTTATAAAGACGAATCTACAAACAAATTATCGTACATGTCCAAGAAAATGTTAAAACGATTACAAGATGATGATTTTTCTTGGAGCGAATTAACAACCGGATTTAATAAAAAACGCGATCAAATCCAATTCGATCCATCTGATATGAACATTTATAAATTATATGAATTGTATGAAGGGGTGGAAAATGAGTCAAATCCGGCAAAATTGGATAGATTTTTACATGATAAAGCAGTCTTGGACTATATAGATAATAGTGAGAGTGAACATACATTAATTGCGTTGAATCCCGAATCGTATGAAGAGAGTATGGATTCCAATGGTCATTCCAAATATACTCATTGTGAAATACATAATTCATTGCTATTTGGCATGATGTGTAATATGATTATCTTCCCTGAAAATAATCCGGCAACACGTAATTCTTTCTCATGTGGTCAAAGTAAACAAGCATCTTCACTATATCATACGAACTATCAAGTGCGCATGGATAAAACGGCAGTATTATTAAATTATGGACAAACCCCCTTGGTTAAATCCCGTTTCTTGGAGCACATTAATAAAGAAGAAAATACATATGGTGAAAACGCAATTGTGGCAATTGCTTGTTATAGTGGATATAATGTAGAAGATGCAATGTTAATAAACGAGGCATCTATTGGACGTGGATTATTCAGAACATCTTATATTAGTTGTTATGAAGGGCATGAAGAAACAAGTACAACTGCGGAGAGTCGATCAGAAACAAGGTTTTCAAATGTCCAAGAAGATCCTAATATAATGAAAACGCGAAGCGGATCTGATTATAGTCAATTGGACGAACATGGATTGATTAAAGAAGGTACTATTGTAACCGAAAATACGGCAATTATCGGAAGTTCGATCACTACTTATCCAGCAAGTGAAACGATAATTAATATTCCGACATCTATTAGTGATGAATCAAAATTCCCCAAAAAAGGACAAAAAGGCGTAGTGGATCGGGTTTTCATTACAGACGATGAAGACGGAAAACGTATTGCGAAAGTTCGTATTATTGAACAACGTATACCTAAAATCGGAGATAAAATGGCGTCTCGTGCCGGACAAAAAGGTACAATTGGTTTAGTTGTTCCGGAACGTGATATGCCTTTTACAAAAGATGGACTAAGACCTGATATTATTATTAATCCACACGCTGTACCATCACGAATGACGATTGGTCAATTGGTTGAATGTGTAACCGGTAAAGCATGTGCTATGGTAGGTGGATTTGGCGATTGTACGGCGTTTAATAACAAAGGGTCGAAAATAGGTGTATTTGGTGAGATTTTGACAAATCAAGGATTCCATTCAAATGGCAACGAACTTTTATATAATGGAATGACTGGTGAACAATTGGAAAGTGAAATTTTCATGGGACCTACTTATTATATGCGTTTGAAACATATGGTAAAAGATAAGGTCAATTCTCGTAGTTCGGGTCCAAGAACGAAGTTGACCAAACAGGCAGTTGGAGGTCGCGCAAATGACGGTGGATTACGTATAGGAGAAATGGAACGTGATACGCTCATATCACACGGAATGAGTGATTTCTTACGAGAATCGATGATGGAACGTGGTGATAAATATCACGTTGCTATATGTAACCATAGTGGACTCATCTCAATTTACAATTCATCAAAGAAAATATTTATGAGTCCGATGGTAGACGGACCATTGAAATATGTGGGTTCATTGGAAAATGAAGATTTGCGTTTGGATCATGTTACGAAATTTGGTCGTTCGTTCAGTATTATTTGTGTTCCCTATACTTTTAAACTATTAGTCCAAGAACTTCAAGCAATGAATGTTCAAATGCGAATTATAACAGAAGACAATATCGACCAAATGGAAAATATGTCATATTCGCAAAATATTAAACAATTAACTGGTAAAAATACAACTGGTGATTTATTGAAATCTATACGTGAGATTATGGTTGAAAAACAACAGAATCGTATATTAACACCGAATGGAGATGATTTTACTCCCGATTCACCAAAATATAATCCAACTAGTCCAGATTATGCTGATATGAGTCCTAAATATGGTCCTAATGCGACATCGTATGATCCGAATAGTCCACCTTACTCGGCAATATTGGGAAGAGTAATGACAAAAGAAGATTTTGATGCTGCTCAAAATGATCCTAATACTCCTCCATACGCACCAGGAAGTTCCACATACTCACCAGGAAGTTCCGCATACTCACCCGGAACTCCCCCATATCCACCTGGAACTAGTCCCCAATATGCTCCGGGAAGTCCGGAATATGCCCCTGGAACTCCAGTATCATCACTTGGTGAAGGACATACCAGTGAAGAATTCAACACTCCAGAATCACCGGCATGGATCCCACACTCTCCTGATTATCCACCTCCGGGAAATTCACCCCAGGAAGGTGGTGGTTCACGATATAATGTGGGCGAACGCGTATGTTTGAGAAATTGTAAGGATAATTATCCCACTAGACCATGGAAAGTAAGTCATGTAGGTGGGAAATTTATTACAGTATCTGCAGTAGATAAATCCGGTTTGGATGAGAATGAAGCAATGAACGTAGTAACTCCTTTTGATATTTATCCAGAAGAGCAGGCACATATTCAATATCCCAATATTCCAATGACAGCACCGAGTCAACTTGTTCAACAACCAAACGCAATAATCCCTCAACAACAACCGACCGTAATAATCGCACCCAAGTTTTTTAACGGAAATGGAAGTGATAATTCAACTGACGCAAAGGCGGGTTCTGACGATATTCCAATAGATAATTTTTTAAATAGTACAGAATCACCCGGTATTGTAGTAAAGAATAATATGAAAGAGGCACAGTCGATAAGTGATAAACCGAAAAATATGGATATAGATTTTTCAAACATAGTGATAAAAAAGGCAGGTCAATAATAAAATAACAAAATTGATTTTTAAAAAAGGAATTAAATATATCACATAGAGTTATATTTAGTAAAAAATGTCAAGTATCAGTACACGTATTATCAACATTTATAAGTCCCGTAAGACTTTACTTGAACAATTGGATTCGCATGGGTATGGAGTAGATGATTATCAGAATTTTACAATGAATGAAATTGATTCCATGTTGTCTAACTCGCAATTAGATATGTTAGTATCTAATGAAAAGGGAAACAAAGTATATGTAAAATACTATTTTGCTCTTAAACAGAGTACAAAACAAATAAAAAAGGAAGTATTGGATAATGTTATTGAGGATTTGTATATTTTAGACGAAGTACTCACAAAAAAAGATTCATTGATTGTTGTTATTGATGACGAACCAAATGATTCTATTTTAACTCGAATGAAATATTTATACGATCATGATGGTATTTTCGTAATTATTCATAATATTCATCGTCTACAATATAATATTTTGAAGCATACATTAGTTCCCAATATGACACCATTGAATGCTACAGAAGAAGACGAGTTTTTAGAAAAATTCCAAGTGCGTGATAAATATCAATTACCCGAGATTTCTCGCTTCGATCCACAAGCACTTGCCGTATGTTTAAGACCAGGAACAATTTGTCATATTCAAAGACCAAGTATTACAGCCCTTTTAACCGACTATTATCGAATTTGTGTATAAAAAGTATATCCTTAATTTATAGATGTCTTTTGAAAAGCATTATAATTATGAATTGAGTTATAATCCCTATAATTTTTATTATTCGACAAATCGTCAAGATTTACCAAATGAACAAGCATGTGACGAATTAAAAGAGGAAAATGAAAACGAACTATTGGATTGCGATTCAAACGTTTTTGCCGAAAAGTGTTATAAACACGAATTATGTAAAAACAAACATTTAGCAAATGAGATGTACGAACGACGTTTTAATCATGAAACTAGCAATGCTAGTTATGATAATTTACATTTGAAATATAAATATGGTTTATTAAAAACGGTTAATTTGAGTGTAGGCATTGTAGGCGCTTTAGTATTTATCTATTATAATAATAAATAAGGATTTAATATATATGTTTGTAAATTATTCACCATCGCCCGAAACAGCAAGTTTAGAAATACCAGAAAATGTATTTGACAAGCAAAATGAAATATCTGACGAATTAAATGAATTCCAGACTCACTATTCTCGATATTTGCGTTGTCAAAATCAAAATACGGCAGATTTAGTTGACCCACCATGCGATTTGAATGGAAGGGATAATTTTAGCCATTTACAAAACGCATATAAAAAATTATATTCTTCTATGGATGAAATGACAAAAGTTTACGATAAACAAACCAAAATAGGTGGTAAAATGGTACATGTTTACAATGAAAATGAAAATCAATTGGATGATAATTATGACAATGTGTTGAAAATGAGAAAAGATCTGGATAATAGACTACGTTTCTTGAAAGAATATTCGGATGGTTCAATGTCTCCAACATTTAGAATGTTGGATAGAGTAAATTTAATTAATATGTTGTTAGTCATTTTAGCAATTGTATTAGTGTATTTTCTGATTTTTGATTATATAATTTAACAGTAGAATAAATATCCATCTAATATAAATAGATAATATTACATGGATTCCAATAAGATGTTTACGCATGAACGATTATCGAAATTTGTAGATGATTATAAAGAATATATACAAGAGAAGAAAGAAGATCAAGGTGAAGGTGAAAATCCCGATGGCAATTTTGCTTATTATCATTTTGATTACAATCCGAACGGAATAAAAACTTCGTTAATTGGTAGATACAGTCATGCTATATTAAGTGGTGTAAATGAATGGTCGCCAATGGCATTTAAAAATGGAATCGACGGTTGGAAAATGACTTTAGCAAAAGGTCTTACTGAATATAAACAAAATGAGCAAAAAAAATTTATAACTAACTCGACCAAAGGGCTCGATTTTATCATCAATTATGATGAATTACCAAATGGAGTTTATTATGGTCCGGTTAATATTAATATTGATCAAGATTATTATACATTAAAGGTGGCAACAAAATACGATGATCGTGGATCCGACAATTCAGTGATAGGAGTAAATTCAGATTTGACATCATTAAACAATGGAACAAAAAATTTATTATACAATCAAAAAGGTAGTTTAACTTATAAACTTGTTACAGTAGATTGGTATGGATTGTTTTACGGCGAAATAGGAAATTATAGAATAATATGTAGTGGTGAAAATTGTACATTTTACGTTTGGTTTGGCGACGATGCTGTTTGTCAATATACCCATTACAATAGTATTGTGAATAACAATAAAACTGAAAGCAAGGACTTATTTTTTCCATATTCTAAATATGTACCAATACGTATTCAGTGTTATTATTATGGAAATGTTCAATCGGCAGTGGATTTTAAGGTTGATGTACAAAAAATAGTTTCCGATAAAGATACTCGATCTTACACAAGTATTTCAACAGACCAAGTATTTTACAATTCACCTACACCACCTTTAGTTTTATATTATTCATATGTATCTGAAAATCAGCAAGATTTTACAGACGATGTATTTCAGTGTGTATCGCTGGTTGATATAAAAGACGAAAAATTATACGTAAAAGATTATGGAAATTTATTAATTTTTTATAACGAATTTCGTAAATATTTATCAAATTGCTTAGATAATAAGTATGATTATAATAATGAAAATAGATTATCATATGGCGTTATACCAGATATAGACGTACAATATACTATTAAAGATTCAAATGGATTCCCGTTCTCGTATTCAATATATAAAATGAACTCTGATATTCGTATTGGAAAAACATATCAAATAAATACAAAATTAAATGAAGATTTGTCATATCCAATGAAAGAAATGTCAATAATAAACGATGATTCTGTTTTACAATATTCAAATGTATATAATACGCATCCTGGGTATTATCCGAATCGAAACAGCGTGGATACGCAATATTATAATGAAGCAATTGATGGTGATCCGTTACAATGTAAGGAAAAATGCGACAAAGTAAGTAATTGTGGACATTATTTTACTTATAAATCTATGGGAAATGATAAATGCGTCATTGATTCAAATAGTAGCGACCCATTTTTTAATCGCATTTTACCAAAAAATACACATCAACCAATTGATAAAGGTTCTTCTTCATTAAACGTACGTAATTATCAATTAAATGTTACACCTGAACAAAGAGATTGTATTAAAATAGGGTCTACGTCGAACGAACCGATTCCAGTATTAAATACATCAAATTATTCGAGTACATTTGACTATGTGAAATATAATTTGGATAAAAACGCAATAAAAACCGTTAAGGATATGGGATTATGTGGTGACGAAGAATATATTAAGCAAAAAAATGAAGCAGCTAATCTATTATTTAAAGATACAACTTATTATAAAGATGGAGGTTGGATAGAAAATTTTCAAACCGAAGAACCGGCATCTAAATATACAGATGTGATCTCTGATACTGGTGACGCAGTACGCACAAATCTAAAAAATGAACGTGTTTATGCTAAAAAATCCAAATCGATTGATAAAAATTTGGACAGATTACGTGATCATGAAATACCCGAATATGTAAAAACACGGAATATATTAAAATCAAAGGTAAAATATGACTATGACGGAGATGATCTATATTTCAAAAAAAAACGTCAGTCGAATTTAATGGAAAAGAAAATAACGGACAATAATCAACTGTATTTGAATACTCAGATATTATATACTTTAGGAACAGTTAGTTGTGCAACACTAATTTTACTTGCGATTGTTATTGCGCGTGATTGAAAATATTAGTACATGAGAAAACATTAGTACATGAAAACATTTATATAATTCTAGTATATACATTAAAATTATGTCGGAAAATAATGGAACATTTGATTTATCTGGTGTTTTCCAGGTACAACAAAACTATTTAACAGATTTATCTAATTCATATCCAAATGTAAATAATGGTCCCGTTATTGCAAAATATATGTTGGATTTACAAAATAAAGTAGGCGATGTTACACAAAGTTACAAAGATGCGAATACGTCTGCTGATAATGTTTTAACCGAACAAAATCAAATGATTGATATTGTAGAAACTGAACAAAAACGGTTGGAAAAAAAGAAGTTGCTAATTGATCAAGCAGAAATGGAAGAAAAACGAAAAGTAATGCTTACAAATTCGAATCGACTTCGTAATGCGGAATATACAAAAATCATTTTAGTACTCATTATTTGTGTTGTTATTCATATTTTATTAATTGTTGGGTACAAATATTTTTTCAGCGAATCCGAATCTGATAATATATTCACTGTATTTGCGTTGATTCATATCGGAAACTTCACGATGTGGACAATTATGGCATTTTATTTATATATAAATATTCAATCACGCAGTCAAATAAATTTTAATCAATTAGATTTGCCTCCACCCGACACATCCGGAACTGCTTCAACTCCTGCTGTAGCAAATTATGATAATTTATTTGCCGATTTAGGAATGTGTGTTGCGAATTCTTGTTGTGGTCCCAAAACAAAATACGATAGTACATTAAAAAAGTGTGTCGAGGTTGACTATAATCCAAATTTAATTCCAGATACAACTCCAGCATCATCATCTCCTACGAAAGAAGGATTTGATGCTCAAAAAGGGATTACATCATTAACCGTATCTCCACAATTTATAGAAGGAACCACTACAAAAGGTTGGAATAGTGATTCAACGTTTGGTTATCCAATTCCCTACGAATCAACCCAGGAAGATGAAGTAAAAGAGTTCGATCCATTGAACGCAACAGAAGACGAATTACGCCAAAAAACTCGCGACAATGTAAACGGAAATATGGGAAATATAATGGGATCATTGAGTGGAATGGCGGCAGAACCTCAACTACCTAATATGAATGACATTATGAGTAATATGAACGACCCGAGCGCACTTTTAGGAAAAGCTCCTGATTTGTATAGCAAATGTGGATTTACCACAATGGAACTAGATATGAAAAATAATCCTATTTATACGCATCATAATAATTCCTTTTTACCTAAAAAATTCACATTAGAAGATGATAATACTATTTCACAGGGGATCGAAAAAAGAATGACTAAATATATTTAAAATCGTATTATTATATAAATGGGAACGGCATGGTCAAATTTTATCGAAGAAGGCGCAAAATCAAAAGAAAAGGTATATGAAATGGTAAAATGGCAAAATGAAATGATGGAAGTTGAAAGTGCGAAATTGCGCGATAAATATTCAACCGATAATGCTCGCATTAAACATATTACACAAGATATTATGGGTTGGAATCAAGTGAATTTTATGTTATGGTTGATTTATTATGTCATTACATTGGGAATATTTTATTTGTTCTATCAAAATGAAAATATCGAATTATCGTCAAATCAGAAAAAATATATTGGTGCGTTTTTAGTATTGTACCCTTTCTTAATCACGTCATTTGAATTGATCATATATAATTTTACCGTCTTTATCGCAAGTTTAATCAAAAGTCAACCTTATCCAAAACAAGGTGCCGAACAACCGACTTTTTCATTTTTAGATGGATTACCGTCGGTTTATTATTAATATTATTATTTTTGTATCCATTATAATATTGTTCATTATTATAATGGGAGGATTTTTTTCAGTTTTTTTAAAACCGTATAAAATAGGTGTTCCGCAACAAGTGGAACAATCCAATGATACAGACAATATTTCATATGAAGTTGAAGAAAGTATTGAACCACCAAAGACCAACGCAATGTTTACAAATAGTTCACAAAAATTTGCTTTATTAATCGGTATTAATTATATTTCGAATAAAAGTAGAAATGACGATTTGAATGGGTGTGTCAATGATATGTATAATTTATGTGAATTTTTACAAAACGATTGTCATTTTTTTGACGAACAAATCATAGTTTTGGAAAATAAAAACGCAAGTTATGAAAATATTATGATCGAATTAGGGACTTTGGTTTATAATAGTAATAAATTTCCGGGGTCCGAAATATGGTTTAGTTATTCGGGCCATGGTACATCTAAATATTCATTTTTTGAAAAAGACAACCGAAGTGAAGTTATATGTCCAAGTGATTACCAAGATAGTGGACTAATTAGTGATGTTTGGTTACAAGAGAATTTTATTCGAAAATTACACAAAGATACAAAACTGTTTGTATTAATGGATTGTTGTAATTCGGGTTCAAATATGAATTTACCATATTGTTTACAGGATGGTATGGAAACAAAACGCGAACATGATTACGATTCAAGCAATTTGTGTAATATTATTAAAATCAGCGGTTGTAGGGATGACCAAACAAGTGCGGATTATTACGATAATAACGATAAAGAATTTCAAGGTGCTTTAACAAATGAATTTTTAAATCTGGATTATCGATCTTCCATGGTAACCAATATTCAGACTATTGTGCAAAATTTAACAAATCGAGGATTTAGTCAACGCCCCGTTTTATCATTTTCCAATGAAAAATGCTCGCAAATGACATTAATTTAATAATTGAAAAAAAAATGAACAAATAACATATACTATATGTTATTTGGTTACGCGAATGAAAATGATATTATTGAAATAGAAAAGTGTGGAAGAGAGTGCTTGCCATTATATTACAGTAGGAACGATCTTACGCATATGTTACATGACGAAAATCACAAATTGTTGACAATTGTAGACGAAGACAAACTTATAGGTTTTGCCATTACGAAAACGGGAGAAAATAATTTAGCATATATAATGTCTATTGGTATTTACCCTCAATATCAAAATAAACAACTAGGTTCAAAAATGTTAGATTTAGTAAAAGAAATTATGCCCAATAAAAACATTATATTGTACACACAAACATCAAATAAACGTGCAGTATCTTTCTATAAAAAAAACGAATTTATTATTATGAATAAAATAGATGATTATTATACCAATATTAGCAACAAAAACGCATACAAAATGATATATTTGCGTTGATGTGTGTATGTGATAGTTTTTTTAGATTTTTCGTTTTGTTTGTCTTGTTTTTATTTTTCGTTTTAATAATTTTAGTTTGCTCATATCAATTACTAGTTTTAATTTAATACCTATGTCGTGTGAACATTCCGTACAAATAGCATAAATAGTATCTTGATAGTGTGGAAATAGTTGCGAACACTTCTCGCTTCTACATATTGCCTCGCCGCATTTGTTACAGCATATAATTCTCTTCTTCTCGTCACATTGTGAACAAATGTCTATTCCTTCGCTATTTTTATGAAATAGGAATGTCTCCACATGGGAATCGTAAAGTTCTGTATTACCGTAACTCATTGTTTATATTTTTACATTCATAAGAACCTGAAAAAAACCATCAATTTTATGATGTGATTGCGTTAATAAATTTTTTCGAATCGTCTTTGTGTTGTAAATATAGGTTTATAATTTCAGCAGGCGTCCATTTATTTTCTTCTATGTTTGATAAATATTTTAATGGTATTTTTTTTTCGTATAAATGCGTATATATATTGCTGAATGTTTTACGAGAGAGTTTAGACATTTCTAACTCAATATCAATACGACCCGGACGAGTTAATGCCGGATCTAATTTGTTATAATGATTACTAGTAATAATTAAAATTCGCCCAGGTGTTTCGCGAATACCATCCCACATATTCAATATATCATCTAATGTAATTGGATCTTGCGGTTCGATTTTAATATTTTTTGATTTTTCAGTGTCATTAACATCACATTTCTCATCTGTTTTTATTTTTTTTACATACTTATGCGCAATCGATTGGTTGTTTGTTTTAAATTCGCGTTTCAACACAATATCGCCCAAACAATCAATATCTTCTATCACAATAATTTTTTTATCAAATCCGATAGAACTTGTTTCATTTTTTCGATTATAAGTACTTTCATAGAAAAATTGATATAATTGTTTGCGCGTTTTGAACATTTTCATAGGTAAATTGACAATATGACGTTTTGTGAGATGAGCAATACATTTAATAAGCGATGTTTTACCGGTTCCGGGAAGACCGTGAAGACCAATCCCAAGACTATATGGAATTCCCTTTTTATAATACCATTCTTTATTTTCTAAAAAAAAATTTAATTTTGAAAGAACCATTTCTTTGTTGTCGAAAAACATATTTTCAAAAGAACGAGTTGTATCAAATTCATCTTCTTTCCAGCAATCATTATAATAATCTTCACCTTCGACCTCTTTAATATTGTAAATAAATTGTTTCTTTTCACGTTCCACGCGAACTGTTTCTACATATTTATTTGTTATATCATTTAAAAATTGTTTGATATGATCAGTATTTGTTTTATATGAAAATATGTCAATCGTGATATATTGACTAGAAGACAAAGAAGAAGATCGTTTTTTTTCATGAGTTTCATTTTCGATATAAGTTTTCCCGTATATTTCTAACTCCTTATGAATTAAATAACATCGTTGTTGAGAAATATAATAAAATGTGTCATTCAGTTTTTTTATATGCGAACTAGACGACGTGTTCAGTTCTGTAACTTCATGTATTTGTTGATCCATATGGTTTAATTTCATTAAATAATGCCATAATGCTTTAAAACTATTTGTAAACGATTCAGTTACAGTAATCTCGCCCGAATATTCACATACGTTTCGTATTCGTTCCCCTTTTAATACAACACAATTAGCTTTTGAATATATACATTTATAATTAAAATTTGAAAAATGATCATATATTCCATATAAATTAATTTGTTCAAATTTTGATAATATCTGAGACATAAATGTCATGGCTAATGGAATGATTACCATAGACATAACTGTTTGATCATTGAAGAACATTATATTATTAAATAACATATTCTATATTTAAATCTATTGTATGAATACTTATAATTTTTGTAGTCAAGTTGGTTTCGCATAGAAATATAATATTTAGGCAAAACGATATAATAAATATATGACTATATAAAATAGTAATGGTATCAACTATTTTTCTAACTGCTTTAAGCGCGTCGTTGTTGATTGGGTCTGTGTGTGGATATGATGTGAAAGATAGATTTCACGATTGGGTGAGTGATTTTAAGGTTCGTATTGAAAATGATGGTCATCGTGACCATTTATTTACGAATTGGTTGGATAATGATGAGCATATTAAAATTGCGAATAGTCAGAATAATACGTATGTTCTAGGTCATAATCAGTTTTCTGGTTTAAATAGTGATGAATTTTCAAAATATTTGGGTTTTTCCGGGTCATTGGGTTCTAGAATGGAGAATATTGAACATAAGATTGATGAGGTCAAGTGTTTATCTGGGTGTGTAAAAAGTTTCGATAAGTCGAACAAATTGGGAACTGTTGAATGTGTAAAGGGATGTTTGGATGATCATAAGAATGTCAAGGTTACTGAAAGTGTAAACCTTGCGTCAAGTGTAAATTGGGTTGAAAAGGGCGGTGTAACTCCTGTTAAGGATCAGGGTCAATGTGGTTCATGTTGGTCTTTCTCTACAACTGGAGCACTAGAGGGTGCTTATTTCGTTGCGCACGGTGATTTGAAATCATTTTCCGAGCAGCAACTCGTTTCTTGTGACAATCGCAAGAACGGCGGGAAGGATATGGGTTGTAATGGTGGACTAATGGACAATGCGTTCACATGGATTGAGAAGAATAACGGTCTTTGTTTGGAATCTGATTATCCTTATACATCAGGGACCACAAAGAGCGCGGGTGATTGCGAGACAACTTGTTCGGTTGTTAGTGATAGTGATGTTACTAGTTTTGTTGATGTAAAGGCAAATTCAGATGATGATATGATGAATGCGCTTAATCAGCAACCAGTGTCAATTGCGATTCAGGCAGATCAGAAGGATTTCCAACTATATAAATCGGGTGTATTTAGCGGAGCATGTGGAACACAACTAGATCATGGTGTTTTGGTTGTAGGGTATGGAACTGAAGATGGCGGGGATTACTATTTGGTGAAGAATTCATGGGGAACTACATGGGGATATGATGGTTATATTAAATTGGGTCGCGGGGATGAATATAATAATGGTTCAGGGCAATGTGGAATGTTAATGCAGGCAAGTTTTCCAATTGTTTAAGAATATGACATAAAATAAGAATATTATTAGGGTTTAATGGGAGTATCCCCTTACTTATGCTGCTTTAGCTCAGTTGGGAGAGCGCAAGACTGAAGATCTTGAGTTCACTGGTTCGATCCCGGCAGGCGGCAAAAAAAAGAATATTATTATTCATTGAATAATAATATTTCTATTGTTCTGTATTTGTTACTGAATAAAAAAATAGAATCAATTTTATAAATAATAAGCAATGTATTTACTCATGTCTGGGTTATCAAATAGAGGGTGATATTCGTGTTCTTCTTGATGTTTATTAAATGGAAGATAGTGGTTATTGGCTAGAAACATGATATACTCTTTCTTTCTTGGCCAGACAAATAATTCGTGATATACGTTTTTATCGAAGTAATTTTCGTTGGTTAAATTGTGCTTTTTTAGCATTTCACCAATTGTTATACTATTAAACATACCAAATATATGAGTAACATTGCTAACATTCCAAATATTTAGAGGTTGGTTGAATGATGAGGCATCATAAAACATCCAACTCATATTAGTAACATTACTAACATTCCAATTATTTAGAGGTTGATTGAATGATCTGGCTCGGTAAAACATACAACTCATCTTTGTAACATTAGAAACATCCCAATTATCTAATGGTTGATTGAATGATTTGGCTTCAAACATAAAAATCATATCAGTAACATTACTAACATTCCAATTTGATAATGGTTGGTTGAATGCATTGGCGCCAGAAAACATATAACTCATATCAGTAACATTACTAACATTCCAAGTATTAATATGTCCGTACTTTTCCTCTCCTTCTTTTTCATTTCTTGTATATAGATTAACCGCTATTCGAATGGTTTCGTTATTAAACTCCATTGTAATTATATATTTTCTGTATTTATTACTGAATAAAAAACATATAATATAATCAATTTTATAAATAACAAGCAATGTATTTACTGATGTCTGTATTATCAAATAGAGGGTGATATTCGTGTTCTTCTTGATGTTTATTAAGTGGAAGATACTGATTATTGACTAGAAACGTAACATAATCTGTCTTTCTTGGCCAGTCAAATAATTCGTGATACACTTTTTTATTTGTGGGTGATACGAAGAATTGTTTCTCTGATAAATTATGCTTTTCTAACATTGAACCAATATTGGTATGCTGAAACATAAAACGCATATTAGTAACATGACTAACATCCCACTCGTTTAGAGGTTGATTGAATGATTCGGCACCGCAAAACATACGACCCATATTTGTAACATTGCGAACATCCCAATTATTTATGGATTTGTTGAATGATCGGGCCATAAATAACATCCATTCCATATTAGTAACATTACCAACATTCCACTCGTTTAGAGGTTGATTGAATGATTTAGCGTGATTAAACATCCAGTCCATATTTGTAACATTACTAACATCCCACTCGTTTAATGGTTGATTGAATGATTCGGCACCACCAAACATACTATGCGTATTAGTAACATTACTAACATCCCAATTGTTTAGAGGTCGATTGAATGATTTAGCGTGATTAAACACGCGAGCCATATTTGTAACATTACTAACATCCCATTTATCCAAGGGTTGATTAAATGACATGGCATTGCAAAACATACCAAACATATTAGTAACATTACTAACATCCCAATTGTTTAATGGTCGATTAAATGATCTGGCATCGCAAAACATACTCGTCATATTAGTAACATTACTAACATCCCAATTGTTTAATGGTTGATTGAATGATTTGGCTCCATAAAACAAGTCATGCATATCAGTAACGCCACTAACGTTCCAGGTATTAATATGTCCGTACTTTTCCTCCCCTTCTGTTTCATTTTTTACATATAGTTGTACCGCTGTTCGTATGGTTTCGTTATTAAACTCCATTGTAATTATATTGTTCTGTATTTATTACTGAATAAAAAACATATAATATAATATGTTCAATTTTATATTTTTTTTATTTTTTATAAGTATTGTATTATTTATTATTATATATGTTATTTGTTTACTTTTTGAATTTATGTAGGTTTCTTGGATTAAATTGTTCTTTTTTAGCATTTCACAAATTGTTGTATTATCAAACACACCTGTCAACGCATACGTGTTATTAAGATTACTAATTTTCCAATTTTGGTAAGGGTTGGTTGAATGATTTGGCACCTGTAAACATACCTTCCATTGTTGTAACATTACTAACCGTCCATTTATTTAGAGGTTGGTTGAATGATTTGGTATTATCAAACATCCAACTCATATTTTTAACATTACTAACATCCCAATTGTCTAATGATTGATTGAATGATTCTGCGTATTCAAACATACCTTCCATATTAGTAACATTACCAACTTTCCAATTATTTAGAGGTTGATTGAATGAACCAGCAGCAAACATACCAGTCATACAGGTCACATTACTAACATTCCAGTTGTTTAAAGATTGGTTGAATGAACTTGCACTTTCAAACATACTTTCCATATTTGTAACATTACTAATGTTATCTTTCCAATCGTCCAGAGATTGATTGAATGAGAAGGCAAAACTAAACATAAAACTCATATCAGTAACATTACTAACATCCCAACAGTTTAATGGTTGATTGAATGATATGGCACGATAAAACAGATTATTCATATCAGTAACATTACTAACATCCCAAGAATTAATATGTCCGTATATTCGGGTAGCTTCAGTTTTATTTTGCAAATAAAACTGAACTGCTGTTCTAATAGTTTCATTATCAAACTCCATTGTAATTATATTATTTATTACTGAATAAAACACATATAAGATGATCAATTTTATAAATAACAAGCAATGTATTTTATTAATTAATTATTTATCGATATAAATGATAAATAATGAAATTGTTGCTATGCTTCTTTTATGACGGACTATACTTTTCATAACTACCCTGTGAAAAAGGTTCTATCGAATCTACCGATTTTAATGGACCGACATTCGTGTCCACTTGTGGTACTTGTGTATGAAAACAATTCTTAATTTCCTCCCTGTCAAGAGGTAGATTTTTATTCCCATTTGTACGCGAAGAATGAAACTTGTCGACGTCAGATATTTGCTCTTGGATTTCATCATTTGTCGTCGTGTTAGGTTTGATTGTACGCGAAGAATGCAACTTGTCGACGTCAGATATTTGCTCTTGGATTTCATCATTTGTCGTCGTGTTAGGTTTGATTGTACGTTCCCATTCGCTTTTTATATCGTATGAATTACTACACTCCATGTGCGGTGTAATTTTTTGCTCCTCTGCTTCTCCATTTGGGATGACTTTTATAGCAGATGACTTTAAATGTAGGGTTTTTTCTAATATATCAATAACATTCAAATAATTATCTATATTCTCAAACATTAATTTCCCTAATTCTGCCGGAGAAACTAACTGGTCGGGTAAACTATTTACTCTTTTTATATCTTCATTCGTGATTTTAATATCATAAAAAAATTCAATCATTTCTATTAAAGTTTGATTTAAACATTTCTTAAAATCAGCAATAACATCAATACGACCTGGACGAATAAGCGCATGGTCTAACTTTTGTATGTGATTACTGGTCATTATTACAATTCTTCCAGGTATTTCTAACACACCATCTAATATATTCAATAAAAAGGACAAGTCTATTTTTTCAGAACAATTAATATCATCCGTTTCTTGATCGGTTTTATTCTTTAATTCACGCTCCATTACCAAATCACTCTGACAATCAATATCTTCTAAAACATATATTCTTTGATCTAACGGAATACAATATTTTTCGGTTTGTCCGCTTGATACATTAATAACAGCGATTTCTTCATTATAAAATAAATTATCCATTTGTGTTTTTGTGATATCATTATTTAGATTAATGTTTATAATATGACGTTGTGTTTCATTTGCTAAACATTTTACGGATGATGTTTTTCCAGCACCAGCCTGTCCAGATAAAAGCAAACCTAACGTATAAGGAATACCTTTTTCATCATACCATTTTTTATTTTTAATGAAGAAATCTACTCTCTTTTTTACAACAGCAATTTCAGGACCAAACAGGTTTGAAAATTTACGGTTTGTTTGAAATTTTTTCATTGTAAAAACGCAATTCTTTGGTAATTTGGTATAATCTTTTTGGTTCGCTCCTATTTTCATTGGTATTGTAGGAGCATTCATTGGAAGTTGATTAAAATAATATATATCATAACCTAATTTATTTTTTATTTTAATTTCATAATCACACGATAATTTATTTAAAAACATTCGCAACTCGTTCATTGTTTTTGTATATGAAAATAATTCAATCTTTTGTTGTATTCCAGGACCATTTTTAGAACTTTCATCTGTCTCACAAGAGATTTCAGTTAATGTGACGAAGAATTCATCGCATATTTCAATAACATCCGTTTGATTTAATATAAAATTTTGTTTATTGAAAGTTACGTGTTTGGTATTATTGTTATTTGTTATAAAATCTAACAATGCTTGACCAATTTTATTTTCGTGATCTGAAATATTAATATGAATAGTAATAGATGATAATTTTATATCGCTCTGTTTTAAAGTTAGTTCTTTCATTAATTTATTATTACTTATTTTAGAATTGTAAAATTTATTAAATTCACGCATTGTACCAGGCAATACTGATTTGCAAATAAAATCTATCACCGCAGTGGCTAAAAATATATATATCATATTTAACATCCCATTATCCTGACCCGATTTATCATCATTTCCATTCATAGATTTCATCATTGTAAACGTCATTAATTGTGTTTTTATCATTTCCATCATGTTATTTCCGTTCATTTGATTGGGTATATTCATTTGATTGGGTATATTCATTTTATTATTCTAATAGTTTTATCTTTATACTAGTAATAAAATTATATTTTACTCATTTAAAAAAAAGTATATTATATAATAATGTCTTTCGATAAACCCAGTCATATTAGCAATGAACTTGCCGAGTAATAATTTTTTGTTATAAATAACAAACAATGTATTTACTGATGTCTGGGTTATCAAATAGAGGGTGATATTCGTGTTTTTCTTGATGTTTATTAAGTGGAAGATAGTGATTATTAACAAGAAACATAACATAATCTTTCTTTCTTGGCCATCCAAATAATTCGTGATATACGTTTTTATTTGTAGGTGATTCGAAGAATTGTTTCTCGGATAAATTGTGCTTATCTAACATTAAACCAATTTTTGTATTATCAAATATACACTGCATATCTATAACATTACTAACATCCCAATTGTTTAAAGGTTGATTGAATGATGTAGCACCCTCAAACGTTCCATACATATTTATAACATTACTAACATCCCAATTGTTCAATTGTTGGTTGAATGAAATGGCTCCGTAAAACATAAATTTCATATCCAAAACATTGGAGACATTCCAATTGTCTAGAGTATGATTGAATGAGAGGACCTCACAAAACATAAATTTCATATCCAAAACATTGGAGACATTCCAATTGTCTATAGGGTGATTGAATGATGTCGCACACTCAAACATGCGAGACATATTTGTAACATTACGAACATCCCAATTATTTAATGGTTGGTTGAATGTTACTGCACACTGAAACATGAAATCCATATCGGTCACATTACTAACATCCCAATTATTTAATGGTTGGTTGAATACTGTTGCTCGATAAAACATACCTTGCATATCAGTAACATTACTCACGTTCCAGGTATTAATATGTCCATATGTTTCGATTCCTTCTATTTCATTTTGTAAATATAGATAAACCGCTATTCGAATGGTTTCGTTATTAAACTCCATTGTAATTATATGATTTATTACTGAATAAAAAACATATAATATAATCAATTTTATAAATAATAAGCAATGTATTTACTGATGTCTGGGTTATCAAATAATGGATTTTATATACAAATATAGGGTCACCAATATAATAATGGAAAAGCATCCTAAACCCATATTTAGCGCAATTTTGGTTCCAAAATCAGTGTAACCGGCAACCATATCGGATATTGTGTGTCCAATAAGTGCTCCGTACAAAGCACCATACGCACCCATACCTTCGAAATATTTCTCTACTTCAATACCTAAAAGCGCAAAAAACGCAACAATGCCATTATCGATCAATCCAAATTTGAAACCAGGAAATTTATCCATATTATATATATATTACTATGAAAATGTTAATGAATGTACAACAATCAAGTGTTGTACAAATAAATAACATAGATCCTTCATATATTGGTTGTGCGTTAGTTTGTATTGCTAAAAAAGAAGAAAGATACATTGAAGAATTTGTGCAATATCATTTAAAATTGGGTGTAGATTATATATTTTTATATGACAATGAAGACCAACCAACGTATCATAAATTATTATCATCATATAAACAAGTAATTGTTAAACATATTCCTGGAAAAAAATATTATGGTGGACCACAGACAAAAGCATTACATGATTTTACAACTAGAATTATGAAAGATCAACGTATTACTCATGTTGCGCATATCGATATTGATGAATTTATTGTATTAAAAAAACATTCTCATATACATGATTTCATTCGTTCTTATATAAAAACAAACAACAATTCCATTAAATGTGCCGGTATTGGAATGAACTGGCGTTTTTTTGGTAGTTCTGGTCATATTACATACGAAAACACTCCTGTAACTAGTCGTTTTACAAAATGTGCTAAAAAATTAAATCATCATATTAAAACGCTATTTAATAAAAAATTTTTTCGCAAGTATAATGAATGTCATAGTATTCAAACGAATAATCGCGAATATCCAATATTGTCCACTTCCGGTAAATTAATTACTAGTGCGTTTAATGAAGAGACCCAAAATGATATTATTCAATTAAATCATTATAAATGTAAAACATGGGATGAATTTAGAGAAATTAGGAAACGCGGACGCGCTGATATTCCAGGAAGAGTAGAAACCGACAAACAAATTGCCAACTCATTTAGAGTACATAATATAAATGAAATCGAAGATAAATCTGCTCACGATTTTTTCAAAAAAAAATGTATGTAAATTATAATGGAACGATCACTTGGCTATATAAAGGATGTTTTAGCATGTATTGGGTTTTTCCTATGTTTTTTACTTGTATACTTTTCATCTAATATTCAGTATTTAAAAATATGGATATTGATTGGTTTAACATTCGCATTTATCACGGATGGAATTTTCTCAATATATCCATCTTTACATAATATGTCAATAAACGAACTAAGATAAAAAATGATTTGAAATATTATTTTCATATCATTTGTAAAATATTCATTTTTATAGTTTAGAATACAATTGTTTCTGGAATTTCAATTTCACCGTCTGAATCATTTACCTGTGTTTGCTCATGATCAGATGGATATGTTAGTTTCACATCCATCCACGTGCCATTACGGTTCTTTCCGTACATACGATCCATATATTCATATACTGATTTTGGACTGGGTTGCTTGGTTTTACCACAATTTGTAAGGAACCACATCTTGAACTCCTCGGAAATCTGTTCTTTGCGGACCTTCTTTCCAGTGTGTTTTTTGATACGCTCTCCCACAAATTGGGCAACGTGATCCTGACTTTCGCGGTATTTGTTGCTCGCTTCTAATACTGTATCGCAATCATTCACTCTACCTTCGTTTTCAAACGCAAGTTGAACCAACATTGCTAAGAATGTTTCGCGCCACACAGGGAATTTCTTCATCAACTCGCGATCAATCTTATATTGAAAAGGGCGGTCTTGATCGTCATCTTTTGGTTGTTCTGTGAATAAAGATTGGAAATTAGCCACTTTTAGACGACGCCATGTGCCATGGTCTTGAGTACGAACTTGCATCAACTGATTACAACATACGATTAAGGCAAATTGTGGAATGAACGTAAGTGATTTAGTCATATATGGTGCTCGCGCTGTAATTGGTTCAACACCACTAACCAATTCCTTCATTGGCCCTTCATGAATAATATCCGTGGATTCGGGTTCTTGCATAACCACATAACGCGCACCTTTTAGTCCAACGATTTCCGGTGCTAGTCCACCAATTTTACCACGACCCTGGGTAATCAGGGAAATGGGAGAGGTTGCCTTATATGTTCCCAATGTTTGCGACATTAGATCGGTCAATACTGATTTGCCATTTTGACCAAATCCAATGTAATTATACATTGCTTGATTTAACGACGGCATACCAATCAATACTGCGGACAAATGATTCCACATATAACCACACAGTTCAGTATTGGGAAACAATTTCCGCATAAAATCTTCTAATTCAGGAATGGAATCCTTATGTTTGGAACTAGTTCTGGGATAATAATTAATATTCGTACACTTTGTTAAATAATCTTCCGGACGACCCTTTCGAAATTCTTTTGTTTTAAAATCAACAACACCATTTTTGCATGCGAGCAAATAAGGATTACTGTCAAGACTATTGAGAAATTCATCGTCATAAAACAAATCACGCGCTTCCTGCATAATATTACGTTTATCACTAGTCTGACCCAAACGCTGTACAATTTTCAATACAATATCTATGCGCATTTTTACTTGCTTATATTGATCGTCTTCTGGATCCAATGTGACCAAATAATTTTGAAGTTCAGTAACCTTGTCTTCGTACATTTGTCTTAATTCTGTAGAAATGGAACGTCTTAGCGTACTTCCACAATCGATTTCATTCCAGCGATGCTTTTTGAAGCGCCACCATGAACCATTTTTCACATCGGCACATACATATTCATCTTTATACATTTGATGTAAGACAATCGCAATATCGTAATCAGTAGAACCTTTTGCGTGTTTTGATGGATTTGCCAATGAACTTGCGGTCACCGCATTAATAGTCATGTCCAAATAGTGTCCTACTGTGTTTTTGCGAATTGCTTCAGCACCCTCCTTATTGTCTTGATTTGCCCAATATATAATGGAGCGCTTTGTAACCCCTGAATCGCGCTTAATATCGAATGTATCCCACATCTCGCATAATTCGGGAATCGAACTGTAATCAAATGTCGGAGAACGCGCACTAAACGCCAACCAAACAATCAGAAGTTTGTTGGATGTATTTTTCAATGCCCATCCCACACGAATCCATTTACCATAAGAACCCGACCCATAATAACTGTCAGGTAATACCGTAGTATATTCGTATATCTCTCTCAACATATAATCACTCGTTCCAATTGAATCTAGGAAATGCTGTAAATGTTGATCAAGTTCTTCTGCGTTTTTAATTTGCGATACATGTTTGGATCCTGATATTTCATTATATTGGATTGTAGTGGGTGATGATTTTCTGCGCTGCTGTAATTCATTTGTTTCGATTAATCGAAGAAATGCTTCTTTATAAAAGAATTGGGGATTCCCGGTATAACGAACCGATAATTTATGGAAATTTTCGGCGTTTAAATAATCGGTTGGTTTACCGCGATTATTGACGAATTCACCATCATCGGCATCGTATGTAATATCGTATACTTGTGTTAATTTATATGATTCGTGATTTGGTTTACCAGAACCATACAATTGCCAATTAGTATATCCTTTGGTTATGCCCTCATCAAACACATCTGACCAACTATTTACAATTGGAAAATCTCCCCACGCTTCTTTCACTTTTTCCAACACTCTTTCTCGTAACAATATTTGTCCTTTATGGTCCATTTTAATACCAATAATAAGATGAATCCCATCTTTTGTTATATTTTTCTCTTGAACCCGATTTACATTGTCTTTTTCGAAAAGGAAAATTGGGAACGCACTGTTTTCGTCAAAATGATATATTTGGTTTAATTCAGCTAAATAAATATCAACCAAATCATCCAAATGATCTTCTTCGTAAATACGTTTTTCCAAATCATAGGCAAAATGTAAGTCCAAATCAACCGCAATGGGACCATCCTCGCTTAATTGTCTTTCCGTTAAATATTCTGGTTTATTTTTGGAAACAATGTCATTCCAATAATGTTTCATAAATGGAATCCATTCATTGTTATTTACGAAATAAGCACCTCCATGAATGTTCGATTTAGTATCGCCAATTCTTGTATGTGAAGGACCTGAACCATCTTCTGGTTTTTTACTGTGTTTCTTAAGGAAATCATTTATATTTTTATATTTTTTGTTTGGTTGTTCCGAGTGAACGACAATATTTTCGTGCTCGCTTACTAAACTATTTGTTTCCATTGTAATATATGATACTCCTATATTTATTTCCTTTTGATAAATCAATTTTGTGATGATTATTTACAACATATATGTGCACACAAATTATTTATATTTGTTTAACGTATTAATAATTAGTTTGAAAAAATGTCGTCTGTTTACTCTATATTCAATGGACTATGCTCAAATACATTTAGTACGAATAATTGATTAACTATAATATTGAAAACAGTTATAATATAATTAAAAATACAGATTATGATGATATATACAACAAATGGAATATACACTATTAGTTGGTACAATGATTTGTAAACATCTTGTGAACATTTTTCTTCAATATCCATTGAATTTGTATCGTTTTTATCAGTATTTATAGTATTTACTACGAAACTCATTATATTATTGAAATGATTATTTACGGAATTAATTAACGAATCAATAAAATTGATTGAAAAACAACATAAAATTATATATCATCAATAACTATATTTAGAAATGAAATTTTGTGTTAAATGCGACAACATGTATTATATTGGGGTAAATGAACAAAACCCCAATGAATTAACCCATTATTGCCGAAATTGCGGATTTATCGATCATTCTAATATACAAGAAAATTCCTGTATTTTCCGAAACGATATTAAAAAAGGAGAGCAGAAATATAATCATATTATTAACGAATATACCAAACAAGATCCTACGTTGCCTCGTATTCACAATATTAATTGTCCGAACGAAGTTTGTAAAACAAATACAGAAGAGAATACGAAACCGGAAATTTTGTATATTCGTTATGATGAAAACAACCTGAAATATATCTATATGTGTTCCACGTGTGATACTACATGGAAAACTGATGATAAGAAGTAGATATTGATTATATATAGAATAAAAAAGTATATTTTGAATTTTTTTATAAAATTGATTTCTAATGTTTAAAACCATTTAGAAATATCTTACGAATATATAATCATTTAAGTATGACAGAATTACAAGAAATAGAAAACCTTCCGATCAATGACATTGAAGAAAGTGACGATGAAGTGAATTCACTTCGCAGTTCTGTATATGGTGATAGTGACGACGAAGATTTCGTACCTCCTCCGCCACCACCCGAATCAGGTGATAAATCGGAAGACGAAGATAGTCAATTACAAGAAACGGATGATGAGCGTAGTTTAGCAAGTGAAAGTGAACCCATTGAAAATGAACAAATGGATGTATATATGGATGAAAACGAAGACGATGACTATGATGAAGACGAAGATTCGGACGAAGAAGATGAAAATTATCTTCAAAAATTCGAGCAAATGAATAAGAAGGAACTGATTAGTAATTATCATCCAGAATTGGTCACGCATAATAATGACGAAGTAGAATCACTTTGTCAAATTGTTCGCAATGAACAGGGAGTTATTATTGATCCTCTTCATAAAACAGTGCCATTCTTGACAAAATATGAGCGCGCACGCGTTTTGGGAGAGCGAGCAAAACAATTGAATCAGGGTGCAAAACCACTTGTTGAAATGGGACCCGAAATCGTTGATGGTTATTTGATGGCATTGAAGGAATTTGAAGAAAAGAAGATTCCATTTATTGTAAAACGTCCGATGCCAAATGGTGGGTGTGAATATTGGAAATTTAAAGACCTGGAATATATCTAAAAAAATAGTATTTTGGTATAAAATTGAATGTTTTTTTTGTATATTGTTCTTTGTAACTAAAAATCATCAATAGTAAAAATCTATTATAATTATGAACATTTTCATCCCTTTCGTTGAATCTTATATTCCTACATATAAGATTGAAGAGACTATGAAATCCCAACAGTTTGGAAAAGTGATTTCCATTGAATTACATGACAAAAAAATAAAAAAAAAAAATGGTCAAAAAAACCATCTTATCTCGGCAAAACACAATTACGCGTTTATTACTATTGAATTATTCGATACTACACAAGGGAATAATATGCGAACTAACCTTCTTTACAACAAATCAACTCATATAATGTTCAATTATAACCAACAACTTGTTCATTTACAGTTGAAACCACATTTATCAGTAGAAGATCGATTGGAAAGAGGTTTCGAACTCCACATTCCGAAACAATCGGTCAAGTGTCCAGAAAATAATGAAAATACAGAACCTCTTCCGGAATGGTTCAATTCCGAATTGAGTTCTTCATTCTCTTTTGAATTTGGAAAATTACTTCCAAATAAACTGTCACTTACTTTGCCAACGATGACTGATTTTATTCTATATGATGGAGAAATCGCCCCACGAAATAAGTTGTCATCATTTTATAATAATGATATTGAAAAACAGATGATCGACTCTGACTATTATGAACTGATGGATGAAGTTGATCGTGAACGAAATAATTTCCAACAATTTTCATTATTACCTGTATAACAAAATAACCGCGTATATTAACATTTTAAAAAGTACATAATGTATTTTTTTTGAATTCTTATTAACCTGATATAATATATATGACGTCTATACATTTATTTCACATCGAAACATTGAAAAGTGCGTTTCAAAATAATATACAAACATTGTGTTCGATTTTAGAAAAGCACGATTTTGTACGATTAAAATTGAAAGAATTAAAACATAATTATGATACCATGGTTCGAAATAATAAAAAAAAAATATTTTTATTTTGCTTAGATTCTTATTATTTTCAATATAAAACATTATTATTAGAGACTGAAAATATTGATAAATATATTTCTATGATTAAAAACCGCATGTATGGGGATTATTATAAATTGTTTACTATTATTGTTACTGAAATGTCGCCACTCATTCGACTAGAAGAATTTATTTGTAAACAACAAAAATATATTCCATATAAAGAGATTGAACCCTATTATGAATATCCTCAAAATGATTTATTAGAACTCCATCAAGATATATTGAAATTATTGAATGTATTATACAAGGAATATTTACAAAATGAGAAAAAAACCATTGAAAACAACAAATCAGGGGGACTGTACGTTGAAAATTTTATTCAAACATTGAATTATGAAAATAATATTTTTAAAGAGAAGATTTTGTTATATGTTGGGTATTTACATTTTTATCATAAACTCCAAGAAAAATATTTGAGTGGATTATTTAGAAGAGTTGATTTATTTTATAAAGAAATTGAAGAAAATATTATTACGAATGGAAATATGAGTTATAATACTGAATATAAGCAACAGATTGAATCATACTTAAATAAAGAGGAGGTAAAAGAGGAGGTAAAAGAGGAGGTAAAAGAGGAGGTAAAAGAGGAGGTAAAAGAGGAGGTAAAAGAGGAGGTAAAAGAGGAGGTAAAAGAGGAGGTAAAAGAGGAGGTAAAAGAGG